>Ga0209639_1000184_pt1 | contig 98120 bp, 78 predicted proteins | sample EPASupsiteHSE605_FD_187268 | JGI IMG/M metagenome (GOLD analysis project Ga0209639, IMG submission 187268) | Bioremediated contaminated groundwater from EPA Superfund site, New Mexico - Sample HSE6-05 (SPAdes) (version 2) | ecosystem: Environmental > Aquatic > Deep subsurface > Groundwater >...
CAACCAGCCAAAAGAAGGTAATCAAAAAGACGGCGAGACGGACTCCCACAGCCAAGCTCATCGATGTCCGTTCCCCGTTGGCCAAACAGATGCTGCATCTGGTGGTGCAGTTCGATCTGGCCTACGACCATCTAAAGGCACACTGGAAGGAAGTGGGCGGCATTCCGGAACAGGAAGGCCTAGAACTCATGGACAATGCCCATCAGGCGGTAGAGGCGTTCTCAGCTTTTATGGAGGAGTTCAGCGACAAAACTAGGTTTGATTATTGTCCGCCTAAAATATTTAAGACAAATAACTAAAAACATATCCGTTAATAATACCGATTTTCTAAAGGAAATAATCGCAGCGGCCGTATGCAGCAAGGTCAGATAGGAGTCAATGTCAACCTGCCGATTTGATTTGAAGAGAGAATAGATCGTATTTAACCACTGTGGTTAGATTTAACCAATATTTAAAATCATCTCATGAGAGGCTGAAAGATAACTATGTGGCATTGTCATTAAAAACAATGGGGTGGATGATAAGCGATGAGTTTTTCTACCTGGTTCGGAGATTGCTCTTTATAGAAGCAAGCCTTGGCTGAAAACAGCAGCGATTCCCTACCGGAGATATCATCAATGAAAGATGTATTGATACAACAGCGAGACATTCTTTCCTCTGAATCAGCAGTGCGGCATAAAGATTATGCTGAGGATTTCTCTGCCGGGGTTTGTCCCCATTGCGGCGGCTACCTCTCTTTTGACAAAGACGCTAGGGACAAGGATTCTCGACAGGTAATCGTTCCCGAGTGTCCTACCTGCAATTGGAAAAGCTATGCATCGAGGGTTGGTGAAAGCGCTGACCGGCATGGATTAGTTTAAACCGAGAACTGTCATAGGCAGAAGGAAGAGATGACAGGTGACGCTCAGCTCAGCGGGATCAAAAATTGTAACAATCGAGAGCGAAAAAAAAGGTCCGTCTTGGAGCCTGCTGTCTCCCTCCAGATCCTTGATGCAAACGGCTTGGGCCACTTCCAGTTAAGGTCGAACTCAATGCATTGGAAGGGCGCATGAACATAGTGCAGACAATCGTCTTTGATTTTGATCACACCCTGACACCTTGGGATTCTTCCGAACGTTTTTTTCGCTGGCTCCTGCAACGCAGTCCATGGAGAAGTGCGCTCGTCATGGCGGCAGTCCCATTCCTCGCCCCGCTATTGTTGGGCAAAAAATCGCGCAACCTGCCGGTTCAATTCGCTGTGTGGACGGCGACTTTGGGGCGGTCCGACGAGGCTGTCAATGCATTGGTGAAAAAACATGTCGCTGAGATTGTTGCTCGGCAGCAGCCACTGGTTCTGCAGGATGCGATCCGCCAATTGAATAATCACCTTACGCAGGGACATCGAGTTGTCGTCGCCACCGGCTCGCTCGAAGCGCTGGCCCGCGAATTGCTCGACCAAAGCGGCCTTGTCCATATCCCCTTGGTGGGGTCGTCACTCAAGCCATTTATGGGCGGCATGGTGGCCCGGGAGCATTGTTATGGACCCCGCAAAATCATGATGCTCACGGAGCGGGGTTATCCGCCTCCTTGGGTGGCGACCTACACCGACCATGAATGTGATTTACCCATGATTCGACTGAGTTCGGCGTGTTTTCTGGTGAACCCGCGACCCAAAGCTGTCCGGATCATTGCGGACGAGCTTTCCATTACGCCCGAGGTGCTTTCGTGGCGGTAAGCCACATCACGCTCCGGCATGGCGTCCTCATAAGCGGTGATGAAGAGTGCGAATGAAAAAACGGATACTGTTCATCTGCGGTTCGATGAATCAAACAACGCAAATGCACCAGATTTCCGCGCATCTTCACGACTACGAGCAATCCTTTTCGCCCTTTTACTGCCACGGGTTTGACGAGATGCTGCGCAGATGCGGCCTGATCGAATTCACGATCGCCGGCAACAGGATGGCGGAACGCTGCCGGGCCTATCTGCAGCATCACGGCCTGGTCATCGATTACCAGGGAAAGAATCGACCCTATGACCTGGTGGTCACCTGCACGGACGTCTATCTCCAGAACAATATCCGCGGCAACCGGATCGTGCTGGTTCAGGAAGGGATTATCGACCCGGAATCCATCATGTTTCAACTCGTCAAACGATTGCGGTTCCTGCCCCGATGGATGGCGGATACGGCAATGACTGGTCTGAGCAATGCATACCGGGCCTTTTGTGTCGCCAGTGAGGGGTATCGCGACTTCTTCATTCAACGAGGCGCGCGTCCCGAGAAAATTGAGGTGACGGGCATACCCAATTTTGACAACTGCCGGCGATATTGCGCCAACGACTTTCCCTACCATCACTATGTCCTGGCCTGCACGTCCAATTATCGGGAGCTGTTCCGGTATGAGAACCGTGAGGCCTTCATCCGAAGAGCGGTGGCGATCGCTGCGGGCCGGCAACTTATTTTCAAGCTGCATCCGAACGAAAATATCGAGCGCGCCGCTCGGGAAATACGAACGTTTGCGCCAACGGCCATGGTGCTGACGACCGGGAGTGCGGAGGAAATGATCGCGAACTGCGATGCCCTGCTTACGCGCTTTTCGTCGACCGCCTTCGTCGGCGTTGCCTTGGGGAAGGAAACCTACTCGGACTTCGATACGGATACCTTGGCCCGCCTGATGCCTTTGCAGAACAATGCTGCGCCATTGAACATCGCCAATGTCTGCCGTCGGGTACTTGAAGAGCAATGACGGCTGCTCAAGATCACGGTGCCGATCCGGTTTTGCTGGTTGTTAGAGGATTTGCCTCTATCAAACAATTGTCTCCAGGAGGGAAGGGCCATTGAAGGCTTTGGTGACAGGCGCGACAGGATTTATCGGTAGCCACCTGGTGGAAGCCCTGGTGCAACAAGGAACCCAGGTCCGATGCCTTGTTCGGAATGAAAGCCGTCTTGGGTGGGTGAAGGACTTGCCGGTTGAGTTTGTCGTCGGGGATTGCCGGGACAAGACATCTCTTCGACAAGCTGTGCAGGGCGTCGAGCAGGTGTTTCATCTTGCCGGTGTGACAATGACCGTCAAAGAACAAGCATTCTTCGAGGTCAATGGGCTGGGCACCAAGAACCTCGTCGAAGCCTGCGTCGAGAACAAGACCCGTCTCGACAAATTTATCTACCTTTCAAGCCAGGCGGCAGCAGGCCCCTGCCCGAACAGTGGCAAGAAAAACGAGTCCGACCCATGCGAGCCGGTTTCGCCCTACGGGGAAAGCAAATTGCTGGGGGAGAAAATGGCCTTGTCCCACGCGCATGAATTTCCTCTCCTTATCCTGCGGCCTTGTGCCGTCTATGGGCCCAGGGATAAAGGCTTTTTTACCCTGGTGCAATGCCTTTCCAGGGGCATCAATCCGTGTTTCTCCGGCCACGATCAACACATCAGCTTGTGCTATGTGGAGGATCTGGTCCGGGCGATCCTCTTGGCTGCCGAGACCCCGACAGAAAGCGGGGAGGTTTTCTTTCTGTCCGATGGCTATGACTACCGGATGGCGGAAATTACCGACATCTTCGTGCAAGCGATGGCGATACGAGCTCTGAAGCTCCGTGTTCCCCAACAACTGCTCTTCGGTCTGGCCTTTTGCGCAGAATGTTGTGCCCGGGTCACCGGCAAACCTTCCATCATGAGCCGCGGCAAGGTCAGGGAAATGCTTTGTACGAACTGGCTCTGCGATATTACCAAGGCCAGGGCACAGCTCGGTTTCGAGCCCCGGATTGATTTTGCCAAGGGGGCTGCATTCACCGTCGCCTGGTACAAAAATGAACAGTGGTTGTAGCGATTATGCCGGAATGTTTCGAGGGTCAACCCTTCAAAAAGAGTCATCATGACCAGCCTTGAAATCATTACCGTGGCAAGCAGATCCGAACTCAAGGACTTCATTGACCTGCCCTGGACAATATATGCCGACTACCACCACTGGGTTCCCCCCCTGAAGAACGAGGTCCGCCGGATGCTGGATTCCGGCAGCCATCCTTTCTGGGAATTTTCCGAGCGCATTCTCTTTCTGGCCCGGCGCGGCAAGAGGACAGTGGGCAGGATCGCGGGCATCATCGATCGTCATCATAATGCATTTCACAACGAACAGATGGGCATTTGGGGATTTTTCGAATGTGCCGACGATCCTGAGGCTGCGTTGGCCCTCTTCTCGTCCGTGGAAACCTGGGTTCGCGATAAGGGGATGACCTTCGTGCGAGGCCCGCTCAACCCCTCCATCAATTACGAGGCGGGCGTGCTCATTGACGGCTTCGATTCTCCGCCGGCGTTGATGATGACCTATAATCCACCCTACTATCCGCGATTGATCGAAGCGTGCGGTTTCAGCAGGGAAAAAGACCTGTTTTCCTTCATGATCGATGGGGAGTACCGGCTGCCCGATTGGCTGGAGCGTCTTGCTGAACGGCTGGCCCGGAAAAAAGGTGTCCACATCCGGCCTTTTCGGCTCAAGGATCCGGTTCCTGAACTTGCCCTGGTCAGGGAGATATTCAACGACTGCTGGTCCGGCAACTGGGGATACGTCCCCTTAAGCGACCATGAGATACGGGTAATTGGGAAAAGCATGGTGGCCATCGCCGATCCTGACCTGGCCTTTTTTATCTATTACGAGGATGAACCCGCCGGGGTCTGTGTGATCCTGCCTGACATCAACCCCTTGCTCAAGCGGTTCAACGGGCGCATCGGCCTGTCGGGTGTGCTGAAGTCCCTTCTCTATAGGCGGGAGATTACCGGATTGCGGGCATTGCTCTTCGGCATCAAGGAGAAGTACCGGCAACTGGGACTTCCCCTGCTGGCCATCCGTCACCTCTATGAGGTGGTGCGAAAGAAAGGAACCTATCGCTCTCTGGAGTTGGGCTGGACCTTGGAGGACAACGAGTCGGTCAACTCTTTGCTGGAGGAAGCCGGGGCGAGAATACACAAGAAATATTGCCTCTATGGAAAAACATTATGATGGCTGAAGGCGAGGCGTCGCCTTGGAATGGAGGGGTTGATATTTTGCCTGAACATGGGATTCCAACCATAGCTTTTGTCTGGCGCCCTGAAGAGATGATCCCGCCGGTGGTCCAAATGGCGCAGCGGACGGGAAGCAAGGCCATCTTCGACTTTTCGACAATGCCGCTGGAACCACTCCGTTGTGCCTTGCGAACAGCAGGCGCCGCTGTCCCGATCAGGGATATCAAAATTGCCCTCCCCGTCTTGATGGCTCCTTGGTTGCCGCAGTTGCTGCAAGAAACAGGGGTCGAAAATATCTGGGTCGAATGTCTCCCTCCATTTTTTCAGGGGGATACAGCCGCCTTTCTCCAGAGATTGAGGGAATTGTCGAACATCTGCCATTGCTTCCCGATCATCGGGGATGGGCAACTTCTGGCAACGATCTTGAACGAGAGCTCCGGCATCGAGCGTGTCGCCCTGAAAGGATGCGAGGCCTCGGGATTTGTAAGCGGCGAGACGACGCTCTCGCTCCATGCGGCGGTTAAGGAAATGCTGCCGGGCGAATCGCATTGTATCGATGTTGTCATCTGGGGCGGTATGGCCACCCCTGAGGCGGCAGCGGCATTCCTCTGTACCGGGGCCACGGGGATTGTCTTCGAGAGCGTCCATTGGCTGACCGACCTGGTTGCCGTTGATGAGGCCCACCGTCAGCGGATTGCCAACCTCCGCCTTGATTCCACCGACCTGGTCGGCCTTGACCTCCAGGTGCCGTGCCGCTTGTTCAATAAAGGCAACTCGATCGCATTCAAGGCAATCAAACAGTACGAGAGCACGCTCTGCGGCACAGCGATTACGGAGGATAGCCGCCGTTTCTTCGCAGAACGGGTGAAGGCCGGGGCTGTCCACCCCCTTTCGAGCCTCTTCACCCCCGATGAGATCATCCCTCTTGGTGTGGAAGCGGCCTTTGCCGCCGCCTTCGCCACTCGTTTTGGCACCGGAACCGAGGCGGCCGTGCAGTCCTTCATGGGCGAGATTCGCAATCAATGCGATCTGGCTGAAGGGAACAAGGATTGCTTTGTGGACAGCCTGGCCGCCAGGGAAATGGGAACCCGATACCCCTTTATCCAGGGGGCCATGTCCTGGATTACGGATGTCCCCGAGTTTGCTTTACGAGTTGCCGAGGCCGGCGGGTTGCCCACCATTGCCCTGGGCATGATGGATGCGCAAACCCTTGACCAACGGTTGGGAACCCTGCCGGAGATTATGGGAGCACACCCGTATGCGGTGAATATCGTCTCGTTGGCGGAAAACCCTCACCGGGAGACGCAACTGGCCTGGATAAAGAAACACCGGCCCCGTTTTGTGGTGATTGCCGGCGGCGACCTCTCGCCGTTAAGGGATTTGCTGGAGTACGGCATTGAGGTTATGTACATCGCCCCTGACGAGGCATTGTTGCGACTCGCCCTTGAAGCCGGTGTTCGCTCCGTGATTATCGAGGGGTACGAGGCCGGCGGGCATGTCGGGCGCCATAGTACCCTCACCCTGGCGCAACGGGTGTTGGAGTTGAAGCGGCTGCACCCCTCATTGTTTGACAAGTGTCGTCTCGTTCTTGCCGGTGGCATCTTCAACCGGGAGACTGCCTTCATGGCCGCCATGCTCGGAGCGGATGCCCTCCAGATGGGGACCGCCTATCTGGCTACCCGGGAGATCGTGGAAACAGGTGCCTTGACAGCGCTCTATCAGCGCATGATTCTGGAGGCGCCTCCGGGAGGAACGGTCGTCACGGGCCAGACCACCGGACTTCGGGTCCGTTCCTTGATGACCCGGAGAACGGCAGCGGTTGTATCCCTGGAGCGGGAGTTCGCGGCGGGTCAGCAGGACGAGCGCTCCTTTCGCGCGAGCATGGAGGCGATGACAGCGGGGAGCCTCTTTGTAGCAGCCCGGGGCATGAACCGACCAGGTGGGGCACCTCTAGATGAACGGGCCTGTCTGGAGCACGGGCAATTCATGAGCGGGGCGTGCGCCGGCCTCATCAATGCGATCCTGAATCTGGAGTCCTTTCATCTTCATCTGGCCGAAGGCCCGCTCTCGTTGCATCAGCCCTTTGCGGGGGTGAGCGAAAAGACTTCGGCGGGTGGCCACAGACGGCGGCGAGTCGCCCCCGTCCGAAACGAGGGCGCCCGGATCGCCATCACCGGGATGAGCCTGCTCAATGCCTTGGGGAAGAGTCCGGGGGAGGTCTGGACGGCAAGCCTGGCCATGCAGAGCGGCATTACCCTGGTCCCGCCCTCGCGTTGGGATCACAGCCTTTTTTATGATCCCCGGCCGCAGGTTCCGGATAAGACCTACTGCCAGGTGGGCGCCTTCCTCGATTTTCCGATTTCCCGCCATGAACTCGGCATTCCTCCCCATGATTTTCGGACCATGACCCAAGCCACCAAGATCACCATGTGGCTTGCCGACAAGGCCATCCGGGCATCCGGAATTCTCGATTCGGACATCCCGCGCGAACGGATCGGGGTTCTGATTTCCCAAAACTCGGGCGAGGCGGCGGGGACCCTCACCAAAATGATCATCAGGGCCTACCTCCACGAAGTCGTTGGCTCCATAAAAAAGGCGGTTCACCTCACGTCGGATCAGCAGAGCGCCATCGAACGAGAGGTGAAATCCGGCCGCATGGCTCCGGACGATACCACACTCCTGGGGAGGCTCAACTGTGCGGCAGCCGGATTCATCTGTAACCGCTACGGATTCATGGGTCCAAGCTACGCGGTCTCCGCAGCCTGCGCGACCTCGCTGGTTGCCCTGTACAGCGCCATCCAGATGATCGAGAATGGCGTGATCGATGCCGCCATCGTTGGTGGAGGCGAGGATACGCTCACCCATCTGCATTTTTTGGAATTCTCGGCGCTGGGCGCCCTGTACGGGTTGTCCGGGCAGGAACGGCCCGCGCGCGAAACCTCCCGCCCCTTCGATGCCCAAAGAGACGGGATGGTCCTGGGGGAAGGCGGGGGCATGGTTGTCATTGAGCGGGAAGGTTCGGCCCGGGCGCGAGGCGCGCGTGTCCACGCGCTCATCACCGGCATGGGGGCGAGCAACAACCATCTGGGCATGGTCGAGTCCTCCAGCCTCACCCAGGAGATCGCCATCCGTGCCTCTTTCCACAAGGCCGGGTATGGACCTGAGACCGTGGACCTGGTGGAATGCCATGGCACCAGTACCCGGCAAGGCGACGTCGAGGAGGTTCGTGCCCTCAAGTCCTTCTACACGCTCCCCAAACGCACCGTTCTCACCTCGTTCAAATCCCAGATCGGACATACCCTCGGCGCCTCGGGCCTCAACAGCCTCATTCGCGGCGTCATGGCCATGAAGGCAGGGGTTTTCCCGCCCACCCTCAATTATCTCCATGCGGATCCGGCAATGGACCTGAAAAGATCGGGCCTCTTGATCGCCCCCGAGCCGCTGGACTGGGCGTCCCAAACCAACCGGTTGCGAAGGCTTCAGGTCAATGCGTTCGGGTTTGGGGGATCGAACTACGTGGTGCAGTTGGAGCAGCCCATGGATGAAGCCGGTACGGTTCTGGTCTTGCCGGACCGTGTACCCGGTCCCGTCCGAAACCAGGCCGAAGCTACTGCGGATTCCCCGGCCGAGCCGGATGCCAATGCTGCGGGAGAGGAAAGGGACAATTCACCCGAACTTGAGGGCGTCGCCTTCTTCCGGTCCAAGATGGACGGCCGCAACTCTCGGATGGCAGTGGTGGCACCATCCGAACAGGAGGCGCTCGCGATCATCGCAAGGTCACACCACCTGCTCAAAGGTGGAATCGGGACACCCCAGGCCCTGCGATCCCTGGCGCAGCAGGGGATCTTCATGGGCGATGCGGATCTGCCGGCACCACCGCTGGCTATGGTGTTTCCAGGGCAGGGAACCCACTATGCAGGCATGGGACGGGAACTGTACGAGTCGTTTCCGGTTATCAAAGAGGAGATGGATCGGGCTGCGGCCGTGGCCAATTTCGACCTTCTGCACCTCCTCTTCCATGACCAGGAGGAGAATCTGCACAAGACCAGGTGGCAGCAGCCGGCCCTGTTCATCTTGGAATATGCCATGGCTCGATACCTTACCACCCTGGGTATTCGCCCGGTGGCCATGGCCGGCCATAGTCTGGGCGAACTGACCGCCTTGTGCCTGGCCGGCGTCTATTCCCTGGAAGATGGGTTCGGTATCGTCAACCAGAGGGCGTTGTGCATGGACAAGGCGGCTACCCTGCAGAATATTGACCCCGGCGTCATGGCGGCGGTCGACGCCCCCCTGGACCTGCTGCGCGAGATGATCCGGGGAGGGACGGCAGAGATCCACATCAGCAATATCAATTCGCCGCTTCAGGTTGTTATCAGCGGCGTGACCGGGGCGGTGAAGGATTTTTGCGCCAGGATCAAGGAGTTGGGGCACCGAGCGACGCTTTTGCGGGTCAGCATGGCCTTCCATTCCCCGATCATGCGCGTCATTCATGACGAGCTGGCGGCCTACGTTGCCACCATCCCCTTTTATTCCCCCCGGATTCCGGTCCTCTCCAACACGACCATGACGCCGTATCCAGCGGATCCCGGCGAGATCAGGCGCATCCTCATGGCCCACCTGGAATCTCCGGTCCATTGGATGCAGAACGTCCAAACCCTATGGCATGACTACGGCGTCAGGCTCTTTGTCGAGGTGGGCCCCGGTGCCATATTGAGCAATCTCATCAGCGATACGCTCCCTGATCCGATATGCATCCAGACCTGCCTGCCCGCAACCGAAAGCCTGACGTACAAGACCGCCCTTGCGCAACTCTTTGCACACGGAGCCTTGCAGGTGCAGGGAGAACAGGGGGTGGTTTCTCTCCCTACGTTGAAGGCTGCCGAATCTCACCCGGTCGCCTCAACACCGGTATCATTACCGCTACATCCCGGCTTTGTCGGCGTCAACCCGGTGGCAACGATCATGCAAAGGGAGATCAATCGGTTTGTGCTGGAGACCTTTGGTGGTCGTCTCAAACCCATCATCCTGGAAGCCATCCGCGATGAGCTGAACCCGCACTTTCAGGAGGGCGATCTTTCCTCTGCTCTCCAGTCCATGTTTGAGGGGGGCGAGCCTCTTGTAGACCGGAAACCGGCCTCTCCTGGCAAACCGGCAGCTCCGCCCCCCTCTTTTGATTTGGCCCCTGCGATTCCGGAGCAGCTCTCACCTCCCGAGAGTGCGGTGTCTGAACATCAGGATCTGATGGAGCGACTTATTGGCATCATCATGGATGCCACCGGATTCAATCGGGACGAAATCCAACCCGGGATGGATCTGCGCAAGGATCTCTCCATCCGCTCCAGCCGCCTCCCGATCATCATGGACGCGGCGGAACGCCAATTTGCCATCACTATCGAACTGGAGGATTTTATCGATGTCCGCACGGTGCAGGACATTGCCGAGAGGATTGCCAGGATTATTGCCGCGCAGGAAGGTGCCGGTCTTAAACCGACCGCCGTGCCGGGGGACAGCGGCCGGGTACGGGAGGAGATTCCGAAGCCCTTAGGGGATGAGGGGCTCAAGCGGCTCGTCTTCCACCAGGTCGCTGTCGAGCCAGCGGCTGCCATTCCCGTGGCATTGAACCCGGGCGAGTCGGTCCTTCTGCTCTCACCCGGCGGAAATGACCGACGGGCTGAACGTATCGACGATATCCTCCGGCGGGATTTCAGGGTTGCTCCCTTGCCCATGCCGTTCCTGCCCGGGAATCCCGGTGCGGGAGATGATGGGGGTCAGGACATTTGCTCGAATGACGGGGCCGCCAGGGTCGCCGCCCGGATAGCTGACCTGAAGGCCCTTGCCGGGATGGTGATCCTCCTGCCGCAAGGTGGGGCGAACCATTCAGCCGGCATGGGGGATGTTTCGCGTCTGCTCAGGGGGTTCTTCATCCTGCTGCAAGCATTTCTCCGGACACCGGGCAAGAAATTCGTGGTCCTGATCCACTCCGGAGAGGAGAACGATACGCCGACTCGGCTCCTGGCGGAGGGGATGTTGGGGCTCTTTCTCTGTGCCGCGCAGGAATACCCGGCGGTCCAGTTCCGGACCCTGGCCATCGGCAGTGATACCGATCTCCGCGCCGCCTTAGGCGATGCCCTGGACCGAGGCTACCCGATGGTGGAGATGACCCATCGCGCGGGCAAGGTGTGGACCACGGAGGGATACATCGCCCCGTTGCTTCCTATGAATTCGGCAGATCTTGATCTCCATCCCGGAGACGTGGTCGTCATGTCCGGAGGTGCAACCGGGATTGGCGTCCACCTGGCGCGCAGTCTTGCCCCCTTTCAGCCTTGCCTGGTCTTTTTGGGGAGGACGTCGCTGACGCATCCGCCTCCAGGAACTTCTGTCGACGACAACAGGGCCGCGGAGATCATCCGGACCCTGGCGGATCTGCACGCCGCCGGGATCGAGGCTTCCTACCATGTCTGCGATGTTGCCGATCCCGAGGCGGTCCGTGCCGTCCTGGGCGAGGTGGTTCATCGGTATGGCCAGATTCGTGGGATCATCCACGGCGCCGGTATCCTCAGAGACAATTTCCTCAGCCGGATGACGGCCGATGAGTTCGCCCTGGTCACCGACATCAAATTCCTCGGGGCGTGGAATCTCTTTCAGGCGGTCGAGAAGGCTGGCTTGCGGTTTTTCGTCGGCCTTTCTTCGGTGGCCGCGATCCAGGGAAATCCTGGCCAATCCAACTACGCGGCAGCCAACCGAATGATGTCGGCCTTGCTCAGCACCCTTCGGCAAAAACATGGCGCTATCCGGTTCAAGGCTTTGATGCTGCCTCCCATCGAGGGGGCCGGCATGGCCGAGGATCCTCATGTGCGAGACCTGATGAAGCGCATAGGCGCGTCGTACGTCCATGTGCATGAACTGGCCGGCCTTTTCTGTCGGGAGCTCTTCACCTCCCCGGATGACGATGATTGGGTGCTGTTCATGCGGACACTGCCCGCTGTCAAGACGGCAAGACTCGATGTCCTGAACAGTCCCTTGCCCAAGGGTGAGGTGGATGGGGGTACCGAACCGTTCAGCTCCGCGAATTTTCCCATGATCGAAGGGATCGCCAGTCTGGACCTTCGCCGGGGACAACTCGAGGCCTTTAGATCCTTCTCCCGTGACAAGGATTTGTGGATCGAGGATCACCGTCCCTTGCTGTTCGTCAAGCATCCTCTGGTCTCGGCCGCCATGTTTCTGGCGACCTTCATGGAAGCCGCCCGGCTGCTGTATCCATACTTGCAGGTGCGAGGCGTTCGCCAGGTCCGGTTCCTGGACATGATCCAATGTCCTCCCGGGGTTCCACGGCCATCCAGGATTTCCTGCCGCCTGGTCGACACCGGCCTGCGGGAGGTGGTGTGCGAGGTAACTCTCGCAACCCGGTCAATCTCCCCCGCCGGCAGGGTGACCGACCATTTTACCCCGCACTGCACTGGTCAAGTGATCTTAGATGGCGGCCATGGCGGAGAGCATCTCGGCGCGGGGTTCCCGGATTTTCCGATCAGGGTCGACGAATTGCAAACGAGCCCAATGGAGAGAGCCAAGGTGTTGCAATGGTACGAAGAATATAGCGGCCTTGGCGGCAGGTATCGTGTGCTGGAGTGCCTTGACGGCGCGGGGCCGGGAGTGGTTCGAGGGCAGACCATCTATCGGCAGACCGATGATTTCGCCGATCCGGCCAACGCGCAGTACCAGTATTCGCCCTACCTGTTCGAAGCCCTCTTGCAGTTGACCGGCCTCTACTGCGTTGCCATGAAGATGCCAGAGCAACGAGCCATGATTCCGATGGAGATCGGGGAGATGCGGTTGAGCCGAATATGCCGGGTGGGGGAACGGATCAGCCTGGAGGCCCGCCTGCGGGCGCAGGACGAACAGGGTTGCACCTGGGACGCCAGGGGACTGGACGAGCAAGGCCGCACCATCATGCAGGTGAGCGATATGCGGATGCACTGGGTTGCAGACTGAGTCTGCCGAGTGGACTCAACGGGGACTGAATGTGGCCGAGAATTGCCAAAATATAACCGTCCATGCCGCGAAATTCGATCATCGAGGAGGGCCGGTCTTCTATGCGTCGTTAGCAGGTGATTGTGCGCCCGGCACCGGGCATGGGACGAATAGGCCAGCCGACCAGGAACGCCTGATCACCCTGCTGCTGGATCATGCTGCGGCGATGAAAACAATCTACAGGTTCTGCCGGCTTTTGGGCAATAGGGCTGATCGCCCCATTCGCCTTGCCCGCGGTCTGCTGGGCAGACCTCATCTTCTGGTCGGCGATGTTCTGGGCCCGGCCATCTCCTTCAGCGAGGGGGGCGGGAACATCTGGGCCGCTCTTTGCGGGGATGGGTTTGATATTGGCATCGATGTGGCAGCGGCTGACGAATTCCAGGGCGAATACCCCTTGCACCGGGTTTTCCACGACCAGGAACTGCACCATGCCAGTCTGATGACGGGGGGCGATCTGGCCGAGGCAGCGGCCCTGCTCTGGTCGATCAAGGAGGCGGTGGTCAAGGCCCTGGGATGCGGATTCCACCTCGTGGCGCCACAAGAGGTGCATGTCTTGCCATCGGTCGGGGGAGGCAAGGAATATACGTTTTCGGTGCGCCTGTCGGGAAAGGCCCTGGCCCGATATCCCCTGGGCGCGGCCGGCCGGTCGATATGGGTCCGTTCGTATGCCCTTGAGGGGAGGTGGTTGTCCATAGCCCTCTGGCGTGGGCAGTCTCGGCGGTAGTGGCCAAGATTTTCAGACCAAGGCTCTACAGAGGCAGGATGTCGATCCATGAGCAAACGAGCTGAATATGCCATCGAAGTTGAACAACTGACCAAGCGGTACGGGAAGTATCTGGCAGTGAACAACATTTCGTTCAAGGTCAGGACGGGTGAGGTTTTCGCTCTCTTGGGCCCGAACGGAGCCGGCAAAACCACCACTGTCGAGATCATCGAAACCATCCGCAGGCCCACCTCGGGAAAAGTGCGCCTGCTCGGCATGGACGTCACCAAGAAAAAGCACGCCATCGTCCCCTGCATTGGGGTTCTCCCTCAGGGATTCAGTTCTTTTGACCGGATAACGGTCAGGGAAACCATGCAGTATTACTCGCGGCTTTTTGGTAGCAGACACGTTGATATCGACGGGTTGATAGCGCTCGTCAACCTCACCGAAAAGGCCACGGAGCAATACACGACCCTCTCCGGGGGCTTGAAGCAGCGCCTCGGCATCGCCATTGCATTGGTGAATGACCCCGAGGTCGTGTTCCTCGATGAACCGACCACCGGGCTTGACCCTCGTGCTCGGCGCGAGGTGTGGGACGTTCTCATCGGCCTGAAAAAGAAGGGGAAGACGGTCTTTCTCACGACCCATTACATGGAAGAGGCGGAGTTGCTCGCCGATACGGTCGCTATCATCTCCAAGGGCACAACCATTGCCATGGGCTCCCCCAATCAGCTCATCGAAAGCAACGCCGATTACCTGGTGCTCACCCTCCAGTCCGTTGATGCGAGAGCCCTGGAAATTATTGTCCAGATGGGCTTTAGGCCGGACCAGAACAGCAGCGAAAAGACCATCCTGGTGCGCGTGGCACACACCGATGATATCCGGAGGATACTCGACGCCATCCACGACAGCGGGGTGTCGTCTCTCAGCATGGACGTCCGCAAACCCAACCTCGAACAGGTTTTCCTGAAGCTCACCGGCGAGGCGCTCCACCAGGGCGCTGACGGCGAGAAGGGGGCACAATGAATCTTCGCGTTGTCGGCGCTAATCTGGTGGTAAGTCTCAAGAGTTTCTACCGCGAGAAGACCGCCATGTTCTTCACGACCATGTTCCCGATCCTGCTGATCCTGGTGTTCGGCACCATTTTCATGGACGATGACAAATTGCATTTCAACCTGTGCCTGCAGGACCTCGACCAAACCGAAACCTCGGCGGAGATCGCCAAGGCCCTGGCCGCCACCGGGAAGTTGAAAATAACCAGGGTTGACCCCGCCCTGGATGCCGCGAAGTACGCCAAAGACAACCAGGCAAACCTGGTCCTCGTTATTCCCAAGGACTATGAACAATCCCTTGCGCGATATCTGCAATTCGGCGATCTGAACGCTTTCGCTACCCTCAGGTATGTATACGACCCCAGTTCCAGCTCGGTGGTGGAGAAGATGCAAATCCTCAATGGGGTTTTCGCCGCGATCAACCAAGGGCTGTCGGCAAAGCCGCCGTTCATCCGGACGGCGGAACTGTCTATTCACACCCGGAAATACCGGTTTCTCGAGTTTTTCATCCCCGGCATCATCGCCATGGCGATCATGACCGAGAGCCTGTTCGGCACAGTGCACGTCAACACGGAACTGCGGCAGAAAGGGATCATCCGAAAGCTGGCCACCACGCCCATCACCCGCGCCGACTGGATTCTGTCGAACATTCTGCACCAGTGCATCCTGGCGGTCATCTCCACTACCCTCATGCTGCTGGTCAGCTACGCGGTGTTCGGCGTTCAATTGAACATCAACGCCTGGCTGCCGCTGTTCATTGTGCTGGACGTTTTTTCGTTCGTCGGCATCGGCATGATCCTCACCCGCCTCGTCAAGGAGGCACAGAGCGCCTCGGCAGCCGCCAACGCCATCATGTTTCCGATGATGTTCCTCTCGGGAAGCTTTTTTCCGCTGGAGATGATGCCGGATTTCCTGCAGTCGTTCGCCAAGACGCTGCCGTTGTACTATCTCAACGAGGGGTTGCGGGCAGCCATGGTGTTGCAAGACAACACAACAGCGCTCAATAACGCGGCGATCATTGGGGCCTTCGCGGCCGTCGCCTTTATCCTGGGCCTAGCGGTTACCCAATGGGAGGAGGGAAAATGAGAAGGTTGGCTTTGATACGACGGGGAAGGTTGAACGGGTGCATTTCGTTCAGGCAGTAGATAATCGGTTCCCGTCTTACCGAACCCGGCCTTCGGCTACCGCCGGTGGACCCAATCGCAGCGCAGGCAGGTCGGAAACCCGCTGTACTCGAGTTTGCCAAAGTGTTTCCTGATCCCGGAGAGCACCGGCCCATTCCAGATTTCTCGTATACTCTGGACATTCACATCGCCAACACCCTGAACGCCATTGTAATCAACGCAACAGGTCACCGCACGGCCATCCCAGAGCACCGAAAGGGCTGACCAGGGGTAAAAACAGACCGACACGATCTTTTCTCCCACCGGGTTATACGATTTCCCGCCGCCAAAGTTATCCAACGAGCTGATATTCAGGCAGTCGCTGGCGATCTTATCGGGCAAAGAGCGCCACAGGGATTGGAACGCCGCTAGTTGGGCCCCATTGGTTTCCTGAGGCAGGTATTGCAGAATCAACTTCGGATTGCTTCTTTTTAGTTCCTTTCGTCTCCGCATAAAATCTTTGATGTTCTGCAGCGCCACCTTGAAATCCAGTTGTCGCATGGTTGCGTTATACGAGGCTTCATCGGTGCCGTAAAAGCTGATCTTCATCGCATCCAAGCCGGCAAGGATGAGCGACCGTGCTGTCTCGGGGAGGAGGAGCGAAGCATTGGTGACAATGTAGGTTTGCCCGATCCCGCAGGCCTTGGCGAGCTTGATTCTTTCAGGCAATAAGGGATCCAGAAGCGGTTCGCCAAACCCGTGCAAATGGACAACGGGTTTTCGGCGCGCGCCGGCCAATTCGGTCATGATCTTTTCGAATAGTGCAAACTCCATGAAGCCGCGTTTTCGCGTGAGCGTGTCGCGGGGACACATCACACACTGCGCGTTACAGCAGTTGGTGTTTTCGATTAGAATTTGGGAGGGCCAGGGGAGGTGGAAGCGGTAGTAGGGGGAATAGAGCAGGGGCGTCCTGGCCAAGGACAACAGGAACCTGGCAATTTTGTCCCGTGCATTGAGAATCATCGTGCTTCCTTACGCAAAGTGATTGTCTTTATCCAAGGCACAAGGCCAAACCGCGTCATTTCAAAGCCAAATGAAGATGCGCGCGTTGTTGCTATGCACCTTCTTGATGCAGGGCTGCCAGTTCCGGGGCGACCACATCCAGCGCCAAGCGGATCTGCTCGGGCGTATGGGTGCAATTAACAAAAAAGCGCAGACGGGCGGAGTTGTCAGGAACGGCCGGATAGATCATAGGCAGGGCATCGATCCCATGCCGGAGAAGGGCTTGAGAGAGTCGTATTGCCTTGATGGAATCCCCTACAATCACCGGAATCACAGGGGAACCGCTGCTGCTGCCGCCGGTATTCAGGCCCCTTTCCCGAGCGAGTTTGAAAAAAAGCCCGGAGAGCTCTCGCAGACGCATCACCCGTTGAGGCTCTCTCCTGAGCAATCGGATGGCGGCCAGGGCTGCTGCGGCATTTGGCGGCGACATGCCCACGCTGTAGACAAAACCCGGTGCCGTGTATTTCAGGTATTCGACCAGGGCTCCGGACCCGGCGATATACCCGCCGCAACTGGCAAAGGATTTACTCAGGGTGCCCATCCACAGTTCCACCTCGGCAGGGTTGATGCCAAAGTGCTCGCCAATACCCCGGCCCGTTTTGCCCAGGACGCCGATGGAATGGGCCTCGTCAACCATGAGAAAGGCGCCGTGCCGCTTCTTGACCTTAATGAATGCCGGCAGTTCCGGGATGTCGCCATCCATGCTGTAGACGCCTTCGATGACGACCAGGGCCCGGCGGAAACGGGGTCGTGATTCTTTGAGAATTTTGTCCAGGGCTCGCCAGTTATTATGGGGAAAAGAAAGGTGGGTTGCCTGGGAGAGCTGGCATCCCTGGAGAACGCTGTTGTGGATCAGGGCGTCGTGAACGATGAGGTCGAGTTTGCCGAACAGATGGCCGATGGTGGTCACGTTGGAGGCATGCCCGCTGACAAAGACCAGGCTGTCCTCTGTCCCGATCAAACCGGCAATTTCCTTCTCGATTTCACGGTGCAGCGGTCGTTGGCCTGAAGCAATACGGCTTGCCGAAACGGAGGTGCCGTAGCGGTCGATGGCTTCTTTGGCTGCTTGCGAGACTACCGGGTCTCCGGACATCCCCAGATAATTGTACCGCGAGAAGGTAATGTGCTCTCGACTTCCCGCAATGGCTCCACCGGAGTCGCCCTCTTCATGTTCCCTGAAGTAGGGGTTGTCGATGCCTCGCGCTTTTATTCCCAGCAAAATCTGCTGGAGGTTCCGGTATTCGGGGAAGTCGACAAACGGGAGGCATTCCGGTTGTACCTCTCGCACTTTATTGTGGCCACAAACGCTTTCCACCGGATCTCCGGACTGACGGCCGGAGGAGAGCACCTTCCCTAAAGGGCCGTCTTTGGCTTCAAGCCCTTTGCCCGACGTCCCTTGCCAGAGCACATGCGCCGCCAGGTCGGCAATGCTGGCCCCCATAAAGAGCGCCTCGACGGGAATCTCGATTCCCAGGTCTTCCTCAATGGCTGTCTTCAGTTCCACTGCCATCAAACTGTCGATTCCCATCGTATTCAAGGGATCGTGCACATCCACCTTGGAGAACGAGATTTTCAGAAGCACCGCCACCATTTTTGCGATGGATGACTGGGTGGCGTGGATGCGCTCCGAGGCGTCTTCCGTTTCCAGGTCGTCGGATTCTCCCCCTACCTGGAGGGGTATCCCAAGCACTCCTTCTTGCGGATACCCCACGCTCGCGGCAACAACGTCCAAGTTGCCCTGGATGAAATGTTCCCGGCACAGGCGGCGTTTAACCTTGCCACTGGTTGTTTTGGGAAGACCGGCGGTTTTAAGGAGCACAACCGCGTAGGCCTGGAGTCCATGCTCCCGGGCGACACTTTGACGAATGGCTCCGATGACCGCCTCGGTGTCAAGCTTTCTGATGAATCGGCGTTCGATCTCCTGCACCACCACCAGCCGTTCCTCATTCCCGGCTTCAACGGCAAATGCCGCCCCGCAACCCTGCCGCAAGGCCTCATGGCTTCTTTCCACAGTCCGCTCGATGTCTTGCGGATAGTGATTGAGGCCCCGGATGATGATGAGATCCTTCAGACGGCCGGTGACATAGAGCTGCTCGGCATGAATGAACCCGAGGTCTCCCGTGCGCAGAAAAGGGCCTCCGGCTGTGTCGGCACATCGTGCCCGGAAGGTCTGTTCCGACTCTTCGGGTCGGTTCCAATACCCTTGGGCCACGCTTGGCCCTGCGATCCATATTTCTCCAATTGTATCGTTGTCGCAGGGTGTGTGCCTGTTCGGGTCGGCGATAACAATTGTATGGTCCGGCGGCTCTCCCCCATTTCCTACCAGCTCGAAGTTGGACGCCCTGTCTTCTGCTGCCAGGGTAAAACAGCCCGATTTCAATGCCTGCGCCTCAGCCTGGAGGATGGCCGGTTCGGCATTTTTGGGGCATCCGCAGGCGATAAGCGTCGTTTCCGCGAGGCCATAACAGGGTAGAGAGGCTTTGTGCCGAAAACCGCAGGATGCGAACATCGCAGCGAAACGGCGGAGTGTCTCTCCCCTGACAGGCTCGGCACCGTTGAAAGCGACCTCCCAACGGCTCAGGTCGAGTCCTGACTTTTGTTCCGGTGTAATTTTTCGCACACAAAGATCATAGGCAAAATTGGGTCCGCCACTGGTCGTGCCCTGGTAGCGCGAAATGGCCATAAGCCAGCGGAGAGGTTTTTGGATGAAGTGAACCGGCGACAGCAGGATCGTATCTCCGCCAGCGTAAATGGGCTGGATGATTCCTCCGATCAATCCCATGTCGTGATACGGAGGCAGCCAGATAACGCCGCGAAGACTCGGTGAATGGCCAAAGACCGCGTGGATGACGGCTGAATTATGAAGCAGGTTGCCATGACTGACCATGACACCCTTGGGTGTTCCTGTGGATCCGGAGGTGTATTGGAGGACGGCGAGGGAATCCGCGCCAAGGGGAGGCTCTTGCCAATCATTTGCCAGTTCGTCGGCAATGGTGTCGGTTGGTATCCATTTGAGAGCTGCGAGTTCGCGAGTCTGTTCTAATGGGCCTTTGTGCTCATCCAGGGTGGCTGACGTGGAGAGGGCGACCGTTGCTCCTGCGTCGGCTACCGTTGCTCTGAGGCTTGTCAGAAACTGTTTGGAATGCGGGGGATAGGCGGGCACGGCGACCATGCCTGCACAGAGGCATCCGAAGAATGCCGCGGGAAACTCGGTGCCCGGAGGGTACAGCAAAAGAACCCGCGCGCCCAAAGAGAGGTGCGATTGGAGATGGGCCGCAATGGCGAGCGCCCTCCGCTCCAGTTCGCCATAGGTCAGTCTGGTCTCTTGCGTTTCTCCATCGATGAGATAGGTGTATGCTGTTTTTTTTTCGTTATCTTGAGTCCTTAGGCGCAGGATATGGACGAAGTTCGGCGCTCCTTGCGGGCAATTCGTTGAGCTCAAGCTGGGCTGATGCGCACGGCTCAAAACATTTTTCGTGCTGATGTTCATTTCTTCCTTTGTGGTCGAAGAAGCTTGTGGTCATCACGCCAGCTCTCTATCCCAGCGGTCGCGCTTTCTGGACCCAATCAGTCAGCCATGGTTGAACACCACAGGCTGGCCTCTAGCACAGTCCTGGTAATGGAGTACCGTCTTTTGTTGGACTCGGGCGCATTGTCAGTTTCCTTTGTATCGACGGCGATTCAGGTTCCCCGGTCGGAAGTTGGGCGGTGCTCCCTGTTAGCGTTCGCCTCAAACACAAGATCTACGAGGCCCCACCCGTCTCACGGCACCTGATAACATCACCTTGAGACGGGTGGCGGCGGAATCACCCGTGGACGGTTCTCGTCCAAGGCGTCGTCATTTGAGTCGCATGGCGTTCTTAACCGATTTCACCCCGTTGACCCGGCGGGCAACCTCTACCGCTTTGTTGATATCGGCCTGGGAGTTGACAAACCCGCTCAGTTGAACGATACCTTTAAAGGTTTCAACGTTGATCTCGGCTGATTTCAGGGAAGCATCTTCGAAAATTGCGGCCTTGACCTTGGCGGTTATGACCGTATCGTCGACATATTCTCCCGTACCCTCTTGTTTTGCTGTCGATGCGCATCCCAGGAAAAGTGCCATCAGGGTAATTAAAATAAATGAGGTGAATACATTCGTTCGTGTCATGGCTTGTTCCTCCAAATAATTGATGAAGCTGAATATCCCCCGATATGATGACAACGGGGGCTCTCTTGTAAAACCCTTCCCCGAAACCCTTTCTAGTTGCCCGTAATTTTTTCCACCTGGCCGATCTTTTCTTGCGCCTTTCCCCCTAATGTTTCAATTTTGCCTTCGGCTTCCAAGTCGTGATCATCCATGAGCTTCCCGGCGATTTCCTTGGCTTTGCCTTTCACTTGGTGCATCTTGCCTTCCACATTGTTTTTCGTGCTTTGCTTCATCTGTGTCTCCTGTTTGAATTGGGTTGAGGCGCTGTGTTTGTTACGGTTGCTTGAATAGTTTTGCGCAATAAAACGTCAATGAAATTTTCCAGACGCTGTTTGAAATCGTTTCGAAAAATGGAATCCAAGCAAAGAGGCTGTCATCCTTACATGTTCGTAAAGCAATCAATGCGCCGGTTTATGTCGCTCCGTATTGCTTATCCTATCGGTTTGATTCTTCATGATAATGACTCGATAGGTACTTGAGGGCCCGTTGCTGGCAGACTCGGAAAAAAGGTCACATTTAACCAACGGTGAAATATGACCTTTTTCTGCGCCGTTGTACGGGAGGGGGTAAATGAGAGCAGTCTTGTCTTGAGGGCGGGTAAGCGGTCAGCGTGATCGGAGGCTTCATTTTTATTCTTGACCGTTATCAAGCAAGTGTGGGTGCCGTGGGCATCATTTCGAAATTCTTGGTAATAAATGGAAAACAGCGGGGATCTATTCCTCCTGTCAAAGCAAATATCGAATCAAAGAGGCGCCTCGGAATCCAGGGGGGCTGACCCGGTTGCTTCAATCCCGTTGAAGATTGGAACGCACGAAATGGTCAGGCATGAGACATGCAGCAATCTTCAGACAGCCTCGCTTAACCGAAGTCGTTTGTTTGAAGGCATAATCGTTCCACGCAACCGCCTTCCTTGCCGGGCCAACAGGGTGGAGTCCAGCGTGCATACATGCTGTATTCGTCCCATCGCCATTACCTTTGCGCCCCATCGGTTTCATGCCTGCTGATCGCCATCTCCAGCAAAAAGGAGGCCCCCTTATGGGAGATTTCATTGTTCAGGATTGTACCCTGCTGACCAAAACCAGCGGTTTGACCGCCGCCATCAACCTTCGTGAACTGCGCGACCGGGTTGCCGTCTGCAGGCAGGACGTGTTGTACCATCACTTCTGGGAAACTCCACTCGTCCCCTCCTTCGATAACCCAGATTACCGGAACGATTTCGCGGTATGGGCCTTGCTGCATTTGGGTGACCGGGTGCTCGCCGAGCGGCTTGGGATTATTGATTCCTATACCTTTACCGATATGGAGAAGCTGCGGGAGCAGGTGCTTGAAATTTTCGACGAACGACTGAACGAGGTACACGTGGTCCCGTCGTGTCAGCCAGGCGGTGAATTTTTCTTTACCGAGGCAGTGACCGTGGTCTTCGATACGGGCAAGCGGATCGCGTCTCCCAAAGAATTGCCCGGGGCGATCGGTACAATGACCAATGGCAGCATCTATTATCATTTTTTCGAAGCCCGGCGACGGGAACCCGTGGGTATCGACGATTTCTCCACATGGCTGATTGATTTTCCTGGTCAGGAAGTCTGGCGCCATGCCCTGCAGACAGTGGATTTTGTTTTTTTTACCCTGACCGAACTCCGGGGTGAGTTGGTGCGGATTCTCGAAAAAGGAGGCGCGTCATGACCAAATTTCTCTCGTCGTACGAAGGCTTGGTGAGCGCAACGGTCCTGGGGGAACTTCGTCAGTTGGGCAACCGGCTGGCCGGCAAGAGGGTCGTGCATGTCAATTCAACCCGGGAGGGCGGTGGGGTGGCGGAGATCCTCGACTGGATGATCCCGCTCATGCGGGATGTCGGGCTTGACACCCGATGGGAGGTAATAGCGGGAAACAGCGATTTTTATACTGTCACCAAAAAGTTCCACAATGGCCTCCAGGGGTTCCCGGTCTCCGTCAGCAGGCGGGAGTGGCAGACGTATCGAGAGGTGAACGAGGAGAACGCAGTCCGTTTGCGGCCAATTCTTGAAGAAGCCGATTTTGTGGTGATTCATGACCCCCAACCGGCAGCGTTGCTGGGGCTCTGCCCGGACCGGAAGGGTAAATGGATCTGGCGGGGGCATATCGACGTGAGCCGTCCGATGCATTCGGTCTGGCGAGGGCTGCGACCCTTTGTCTCCGGCTACGATGCAAGCATTTTCTCCATGTGCCAGTTTGCCCAGCCGTTGCCGCATCCCCAGTTTCTTATTCCGCCGAGTATCGATCCTCTGAGCCCGAAAAATATAGATCTCGATCCGGAAGAGTTGGCCGCCGTTCGTCATCGGTACAACCTTGATCCGGACAAACCGCTGCTGGTTCAGGTCTCCCGATTCGATCGGTTCAAGGATCCGTTGGGTGTCCTGGCCGCCTATCGGCTTGTCCGGAAGGTGCAACCGGTGCAACTGGTCCTTGCCGGGGGCGGGGCCACTGACGACCCCGAAGGGCAAGAGGTGCTCGATGAAGTTCTGGAAGCGGCGGCGGGTGATCCCGATATTCACGTCCTGCTCTTGCCATCCGATGCGCACCGGACGATCAATGCGTTGCAACGGCTTGCCGACATCGTGGTCCAGAAGTCCACCCGTGAAGGGTTCGGTCTCACCGTCACCGAAGGCCTTTGGAAGGGGAAGCCGGTTATCGGCGGTGACACCGGCGGTATTCGGTTGCAGGTGGTCAACTACCACACCGGCTTTCTCGTCAACTCGGCCGAAGGGGCGGCGCACCGTATCCGGTTTCTGCTCCACCACGAGGCCCTGCGGAACAAGATGGGGGGCAGGGCGCGGGAGTATGTACGGGAGCATTTTCTCCTTACGCGACAGCTCAGGGAGTATCTCACCTTATTTCATATACTGAATTCCCGGCAGGAGGCGTCCACTATATACGTCTGATCCCCATTTGCTACAGGACAACGAGTCATGGAGCCTATGGCTTGAACAACCACTGGAATGCTCCCCGCGGTTATATGTTCGATCTGCAGGAAGAGGGAAGAAGAGTCCTGCGAGGGTACAGCGCAACGAACGATGGAGCCTTCTTTGTAGAACGACTTCTGGGACAATAGAACGAGTGAACGTATATGGAAACGCTGAAGTCGAGATCCCCAACGGGCAATGATATGCCCCTGCAACGACGATATCCCATCGGTGCCGAAGTGCAGCCGAACGGTGGCACCCATTTTCGCGTCTGGGCTCCTCGTCCGAAGAAGGTGGAGGTGGTGTTGGAGGCTGGTCCAGGTGCTCCGGCGACCTTCCAACTGGAACAACAGGCCGGCGGATACTTTGCGGATCTGGTTCCACAGGCGGCAGCAGGTACGTGCTATCGCTTCCGGCTGGACGACGCTGGGTGCTTTCCCGACCCGATGTCGCGCTACCAGCCGGATGGACCGCACGGAGCGTCTCAGGTGGTGGATCCTTCCGGTTTCGGATGGACCGACAGCGCCTGGCAAGGCGCCGGTCTTGAAGGGCAGGTTCTGTATGAGATGCATATCGGGACCTTCACCCAAGAAGGAACTTGGCCGGCCGCTCAGCGGGAACTCGCGGAACTGGCCGACTGCGGCATTACCGTGGTCGAAGTGATGCCCGTGGCCGATTTTTCCGGGCGTTTTGGGTGGGGGTACGACGGGGTAGGCCAGTTCGCTCCGGTTCGGCTCTATGGCGAGCCGGACGATTTCCGCCGTTTTGTCAACGAGGCGCATCGTCTCGGTCTGGGGGTAATTCTCGATGTAGTCTACAATCATTTTGGCCCGGATGGTAATTACCTGTCGGAGTTTTCACCTGACTATTTTACCGACAGGTACAAGAGTGAGTGGGGGGAACCCATGAACTTCGATGGCGAGCAAGCGGGCCCGGTGCGAGAATTTTTCCTCACCAACGCAGCGTACTGGATCGAGGAGTTCCACCTCGACGGACTCCGGCTGGACGCCACCCAACAGATGTTCGACGCTTCGCCGGAAAACATCCTGGCAGCTATCGGAAAGCGAGTGCGGGGAGCGGCACGCGGGCGGCGGACGATCGTCGTGGCGGAGAACGAACCGCAGCTCACCAAGCTGGTGCGTCCGATCGAGAGCGGCGGCTACGGGCTGGACGGGCTCTGGAACGACGACTTTCATCACAGCGCCATGGTCGCGATGACCGGGCGCAACGAAGCCTATTACACCGACTACCTGGGCAAGCCGCAGGAGTTTATCTCGATGGTGAAGTACGGCTATCTCTACCAGGGGCAGCGGTATAAGTGGCAGCAGCAGCGCCGCGGTACGCCCGACCTCAAGATGGAACCGGCGAAATTCGTTACCTATATTCAAAATCACGATCAGATCGCCAATTCCGGGCGTGGCGAACGGGTGCAGTTCATGACCAGCCCTGGGCGGTTGCGGGCGATGACCGCGCTTCTCTTGCTCGCGCCGGGAACCCCCATGCTCTTTCAAGGGCAGGAGTTCGGCTCATCGAGTCCGTTCTATTTCTTTGCGGACCACAAGCCTGCGCTTGCCAAATTGGTGGGACAAGGACGAAACCAGTTTTTGGCCCAGTTCCGGAGTTTGGCGACGAGCGAAATGCTGCCCTGCCTGATCGATCCGGCGAATCCTTCAACTTTCGAGCGGTGCAAACTTGATTTCAGCGAACGCGAACGTAACCGGTGTATCTACGATCTGCACAAGGATCTGCTGCGATTGCGCCGCGAAGATCCTGTCTTTGGTGCCCAAAATTCGGGTGGTGTGGATGGGGCCGTGCTCGGCGAAGAGTGCCTGGTGTTGCGTTTTTTCAGCGAGAGTGGCGACGACCGCTTGGTGCTCGTGAACTTTGGACGCGATCTGCATCTGGATCCCGCGCCGGAGCCGTTGCTGGCGCCGCCGGAAGGAAGGGCATGGCAGACATTGTGGTCGAGCGAAGATCCCCGCTACGGCGGCTCCGGGACACCCCGGCTCGATTCCGAAGACAACTGGTGTATTCCAGGGCATGCCGCGGTCGCTTTGCGGCCAATAGTAACGGAGCAAGAGCAGCATGACTGATCTGACGCGCGTGCTCTGCACCGGCGATTTATGCAGCAAGCTGGAAGCAGACCCCCACATGATGGAAGAGTGGCTGGTCACCAATGGGATCGGCGGATACGCGTCGGGAACCGTGACCGGCGCCATCACCCGCCGCTATCACGGATTATTGATCGCCGCTTTACCCAATCCGTTGGGCCGAATGATGATGTTGAGCGGACTCTCCGAGCGTTTGCGCCTGCCGGATCACCGCGTCCTCTTTACAGGTGCGGAGGAGTTGGCGGGCATCTCCCCGGAGTCGACCTTGCCCATCAGTGAATTTCGGCTGGAAGCCGGGTTGCCGGTGTGGCGCTATGAGGTGGACGGGTTTGTCCTCGAAAAACGCCTTATTCTTCCCTACCGGCAGAACACCGTCCATGTGACCTATCTTCTGCTCGCCGGCAAGGGCAAGCTGCGGTTGGGGCTTCGGCCGGCGATGCAGTTTCGTTCGCACGATGCAACCGTCAGTCAGGTACGCCCGGCACACTACAAATTGACCGTGTCCGAGGATCAATTCGAGATCACCGGCGCTGACGGCTTGCCCGTACTGCGGCTCATCGTGCACGGTCCATCGATGGCCTTTACCTTCGACCGCAAGGAAACCTCCTTGATTCCCTACCATACTGAGCGCAACCGCGGCTACGAGTGGCAGGGGGCACTGTGGAGTCCCGGGTATTTCCGTGCCGATCTGGTCGAGGGCGACCGGACGACGTTCGTGGCGTCGACTGAGCAATGGGACACGATCCGGGCACTTTCACCGGATGCGGCATATCGGGCAGAGCTGGATCGCCGCAAGCGGCTTTTGGTCGCCGCTCCGCCGCAAGCACAGAGGGGCCCGGCCGCAGAGCTGGTGCTCGCCGCCGATCAGTTCCTTATCACGCCCGTTGGCCGGGTGGAGGACGTCGCACGCATGCGCGCCTCGGGCGATGAAATCCGGACCGTTGTCGCGGGGTACCCTTGGTTCACGGACTGGGGTCGCGATACCATGATCAGCCTGGAAGGACTCACCCTGATGACCGGCCGTCACAAAGAGGCGGGCTGGATACTGCGGACGTTTGCCCATTATGTGCGCGATGGCTTGATCCCCAACATGTTCCCCGAGGGTGAGAGGGACGGTCTGTATCATACCGCCGACGCCACCTTGTGGTTTTTCCACGCCATCCACCGCTACCTCCGGATTACGAACGACCGCATGACCTTGCAACTGCTGCTGCCCACGTTGCTGGATAGTATCGAACATCACCGGAACGGCACGCGGTTCGGCATCGGCATGGACCCGACGGACGCGTTGCTGCGGCAGGGGCAAGAGGGATATCAGCTCACCTGGATGGACGCCAAGGTGGGTGATTGGGTGGTGACACCCCGGCGGGGCAAAGCAGTGGAGATCAACGCGCTTTGGTACAACGCGCTGCGGTTGATGGCGGGGTGGCTGAAGGAAGAGGGCCAGGAGGCCGCCATGCGCAGCATGAATGCAACGGCCGACCGGGTGCGGGAGTCTTTCAACCGGCGATTTTGGTATGAACCGGGCGGCTATCTCTTTGATGTGGTGGACGCGGAAGACCGCGGCAACGACGACGCCTGCCGCCCGAACCAAATTCTCGCGATTTCACTCGATCACCCGGTCCTCGACGAGGCCAGGTGGGAACCGGTCATGAAGGTGGTGACGGATCGCCTGCTCACCCCCGTTGGCTTGCGTTCTCTCTCGCCCGGCCATCCGGAGTACAAGGCGAAATATTACGGCGACCTGCGCGCTCGCGATGCCGCCTACCATCAGGGCACAGTGTGGGCATGGCTCATCGGTCCTTATGTCGATGCGTGGCTTAAGCTGCACCCTGGTAAGGAGGCGGAGGGCAGGCGATTGCTCGCGGGCTTTGTTTCGCACCTGGACGAAGCCTGCGTCGGGTCGATCAGCGAGGTCTTCGATGCCGAAGCACCCTATACGCCGCGAGGATGCGTGGCGCAGGCGTGGAGTGTGGCCGAGGTGTTGCGTTGCTGGGTGAATACGGCATGAGAGTATAGGAAAAAGTCCTCAAGAAAGGACCAATGGAGTGTGGGGCAACCCCTTGGGGTAGGGCGTGTAACCGGCGCAGTGGATTTCTGGTGAGGCGTCCTTTTCCGGATTATCTCGGACACCCCCCGTTATCGGCAATACGCCTAGAAAACGCTTGAGTGGAACCCTCAAGCAGTGGCCACAGACTCCTCCTTTCCCTCACCTATCAGCAACGCCACCGGGAATCGAAGTACTATATCTCCGACAGACTGTGCGCTCTCCGTAGAAAGTATTTTTTCATCCGTAAGCACATTTCGCCAGGCAACTGGTGTCCCGTGGGGGAGTGTCACACTTGTATCTTGCCAAACTTCTTTTCCCAGGGGGAACTCTCCATCTTTAATCAGGTGGTTGAGAAATCTCGGCGCAATGACCAAGGCCCATTGCCGCTGATACCGCCAGGCAAAGGCGATGACATGGTTGCTGAATTTTCCTGTCGGCTCAAGGGGGAGATAGGTGCCAGAACGAAAAAGCTCTCGATGAGTTCTTTTAGCCTTGAGCACCCGATAGATGAGAAAAAGTTTGATGGCGCCATCTTCTTTCGTGGCAAGAAGAGATTGGACGAGGCGGCCAATATCGGCCTCCTCCTGCTCACGGATACCAGCCAGTATGGCACGCCTGTGTGCAAAATCCACCGGCCGGCGATTGTCAGGGTCCACCAGGCTCAGGTCCCAGAGTTCCGAACCCTGATAGAAATCAGGCACGCCGGGCGAGGTGATCTTGATCAGGGTCTGCGAGAGGGAGTTGAATATGCCGTAGTGAGCGACCCTTCGGCAAAACGGAATGAATTCCTTTAAAAATGCGTTGTTCTTCGAGGGAGCTAAAATTTTTTCCACAAAAGAGAGGTGCGCATCTTCGTATGCAGTATCGGGTTGTAACCAGGCGGTATGAATTTTTGCTTCCCGAACGGCTTTTACAATGTATCTCTTTATTCTTTCTGTAAATTCTGGATAGTCAGTCTCGGCAAAGGGCAATGCTCCGATCAGCGTCTGATAGAGGAAATACTCGTCGTTTCTATCTGGAACAGCCACGCCGGCGATCTGCATTTTTTTTTCCCCGTTGACCCTTATCCAGGTCCGGAGCTTTTTCAGCCATTCAGCCGGTATCTCGGAGAGGACATTGATTCTGGCGCGGGCGTCTTCTCCTCTTTTGGTATCGTGCGTTTCGGTGGCGCTTAAGGAATCCGGCCATTCTTCTCTTCGCTTCGCGTTGAAGGCGTGAAATTTGCTGAGCGAGCAGCCGAATTGATCCGGCCGGCCACCCACCTCATTAAGCGACACGAGCCGGTTGTAGATATAGTGGGTGGTATCCTCGACACCCTTGGCCATGACCGGGCCGGAAAATTGCTGGAAGCGCATGGCGAAGTGCAGCCACTCCCGCTTCTCTTCTTCCTGAACATAGTCGGGAAAGTCGAGGAGCAGAAATCTGCGGACGAAAGTGAACCCGTGCAGCAGAGCGGGAAAGTTAGCCCTGGCTTTGTTCAACGCATCGACAATGGTTTTTTGGTCGGTCTCCGAGACCACAACGTCGCTGATGTAGGTCCTGTAAACGGGAAACACGGCAAGAACCTCGGTCAGCGCTCTTCGGAGCGCATTCAAGGTGATGTCGCTGCCATGACGGTCCCGGCTGGAGATCTTTTTTAAAAGCAGGGCGAGGTTGTGGACATCACTCGCCATATCCTCCTGGATGATGAGCTTTTTATTGGTCCGCACCACCTGTTCGTACGGGGCCTGTGAGCCCGTTATGTTGGAATAGATTTTGTCGAACGCACCTTCGTTTTCCTGCTGACAAAACAACCCGTTCACGCAGTTGATAAAATCATAGCCCGTCGTTCCCTGCAACGGCCAGGATCGGGGAAGTACTTCGGCGGGATCAAGTATTTTTTCAACGATAATATAGGGTTCGGGTGCTTTTTTCCGTATCGTTCGCAGATAGCTCGCCGGATCGTACAGCCCATCGACATGATCGATTCGCAGGCCGGTCACCAGGCCTCTTGCGATCAGGTCAAAAATCAGGCTGTGGGTGTGGTTCAAAACATCTTCGTTTTCCATTTTCAGCGAAATCAGCCCATTGATGCAGAAGAAGCGGCGATAATTGATTTCTTCCGCGGCTACTTTCCAAAATGAGAACCTGAAGATCTGTTGGGCAAGCAGGTTGTCGAGAGCATTGAAACTCTCAGGCTTCCCCTTTTCACCGTTGAAGAAGCGCACAGTTCCGTCAATGAAGGCTCGTATTGCAGCGTTGCCGGTGTAAAGTCCCCACAGTATCCGGTGGATCATTTGCGTCTGGATGGAACGTTCTGCGGGGTCATTGTTCGAAGAAAGCATCTTCAAGGCGTAGAGGATGCCGAGAAATGTGATGAAGTCTGGGTTGTCGTCGGTCAGTTCTTTTTTTAATGGGGAAAGATTATGAAAAAGAACGGCATAGGACTCTATTCGCAGGGGGAAGGCGTAGTTGTAATAATTGACCTTAAAGCCGTTCGGCCCATACAGGAGTGCGATTTCTCCCTCTTCGAGGCATTCTCCGTAAAACCTGCCGAGAAACGGCGCGAGCATTCTCTTGTTGAGGCTTGCTGCCGGATGGTCCCAGTCCACATCAAAAAAATGGACGTACCTGGAGTTGGAGCCATTCTCCATGACGTCCATCAGCATCCGGTTGTCAGAATCTATGGCCATATGATTCGGGACGATGTCCTGCAACCAGCCCATGGTATATTGTTTCAGCTCTGCAGCCAGCGCCTCAAGGTCGGAGAGATTGCCCAACGCAGGATTCAAGCGATTGGGGTCTACCACATCATAGCCGTGGCTGCTGCCCTTTGCGGCTTGAAAAATTGGCGAAGCGTACAGGTCGGATATGCCCAGATCCGCTAAGTAGGCAACGACGGATTTTGCGTCTTGAAAACCGAACGACGGACTGAACTGCATTCGATAAGTGGCTGTGGGGGGATGCATGAAAAGACCTCCCAGTCAAGATGGCAATCTACAGCAGCCAAGAGGGGAGCTGAATGTGAAAGTTCTCCGCTAACAGAGTGGCATTGTGTATCCACGTGCGGGCGTTCTCATCTCCCGAATCGGCCTTTTTCTTGAAGTCAGAGCAACAGGTGTGCAGGATGTTGTAGCAGATGTTTTGGGTTTTCCAGAGGTTCACTTCGAAGGGGAGTACCTGGACAAGGCTTGCAGCCTTATTCAACCTCTCCATGAGCGAAACGTCGTCGGGTTGTGCGAGAAGTTGTTCGGCTAGACGTTCAATATTGGCCGCGAGCAATAAACCAAGCGCTGTCGCATCGAGAGTAGCATCGGCCAAACGAGCTTCTTCCAGAAGAGGTTGCACGACTTGGGGCTCTAGTCCTTCGCCCTGAAGCGCCCTGCGAAGCTTGGCATTCAGGCAGAAGGCCGCAGCGACGGACAGGACTTTGGGGCGGGGCGTTCCGGACCCGTTCAAAAAACGAATCAACGGCGCATGGTGTTCGTAGATTGAGCTATACGCTGCTTCAGCCTCTCTTAGGGTCGGCTCCATGATCATGTTCAACACCTTGCGGCGTTCATCGGCAAAGAGCGAGTTCAACGAATACGTGGACGTCCCGAAGTGCTTGCCCAATAAAAGGATGGTCTTGGGAAAGTCGGCGCCGGCGAATGCGTCGGAAATTTCTTTGACAAAGGCTTCGTATTTTTTGGCTCCCTGGTATTCTCCGGTACCGCAGGCGATACTGTGGTCCCCAAGGTGCAGGACTCCGAAGCACAAGCTTGTCGAAATACGTGTGATCTGTGAAGTGACCTTTGCCCGCCCAATCATAAGTTTGGTTCCACCCGCCTGAAAACTCCGGCAGTCCTCCATGGCGGCAGAATAGGCATAGATCGATTTTCGTTCATCGTCGCCCTGAAACAGCGAGCTTATGGCATAGTGCGCACCCACGGCAGTCAAGCCGAGCATGGCCGGTCTGACAAATTTCTCGTAAATTACCCGGCCGTTGCCGTGTTCTGGAAGGTTGCTCTTGGCATGTTCAAGACGTTCGAGAAATCCGGGTTCAAAGGCTTCGGTAAAGAGCTGGTCGGCTAACTGCAGCACTCTCCCTGCATATTGAATGACCTGAACCGTCTCAATCCCGGAAAGTTCGTCAAAAAACCAGCCACAGCTGGTGTACATAAGCATGGCATGGCGTTGGAGCTCCATGAGTTTCAGAACCGTGATTTCGTCCTCATAGCTCAAGGGGCGGGTCGCGTAGCGGTTCAGAAACGCAGCGATCCGGTCGGGTGACCGGTCCATGATGATGTCGATGTAGGCATCCCGAGTTGCCCACGGATCGGTCAAGAACTGTCTGGCCAATTGTTCATAAGCCGGGTTCACCGTATCTCTCAGCCAATCCAGCGCCGCTCGCAGGGGGGCTCGCCAGTCTTGATGCCAACCCGGATTGCCTCCGCTGTTACAGCCGCAATTCGACCGCCAGCGTTCAATCCCGTGCATGCAGCTCCACGAGCTGTTGGCAAAGATTTCCACTTCGTGGGTCGGCGGATTATTCTCCAGGTACTGGCCATAATTGGTCAACTGCGCAAGCTCATTGGATTCGATGTGATGAAGGGCGTGCGCGAGGGCCATGTCGCCGCCGTGATGGTGATGCCCATAGCTTTCACCGTCCGTTGCGATGTGGACCAGGCGAGGGGAAGATTGATCGTCCGGGAACGCGGACAGCAGCCTGTCGGCAAAAGCCTCGCCGTTGTCGAGCAATCCTTCGAAGGCCAGAGCCTGTGAAATGGGACCGTCGTAAAAAAACAGGCTCATTGTTCGGCCTGAAGGCAGAGCGATCCGGTAGGCCATGCCGGTGTCAATTTTTCCACCACGAACATCGCGCCATTCTTTCCCGTCAAGTGGGCGAACTTGCTGCGCCTGACTGGGAGAAAGGATCGCAAAGGCGATTTCGTGCTGGGCCAGGACGTCCAGGGAAGCCAGATCAACGGCAGTCTCCGGGAGCCACAACCCTTCGGGATTCCGTCCAAAGCGGCGCTTGAAATCTTGTATTCCCCAGATAATCTGGGTTTGTTTGTCACGGCTGTTGGCGAGCGGCAAGATCATATGGTTGTAAGCCTGGGCCAATGCCGATCCGTGACCTGAGAATTTTTCAATGCTCTGCCTGTCAGCCTCCCGGATGGCCTCGTAAACGTCGATGGCATACTTCTCCATCCAGAGCAAAACAGTGGGGCCGAAATTGAAGCTTATGCTGGCATAATTGTTCACCAGCCGGGTTATTCGTCCTTCCGTGTCCCAGATTCTCGACACGGCGTTGGCAGCGTAGCATTCGGCTGCAATCCGTTCGTTCCAGTCGTGGTACGGAAACGCGGAATCCTGGATCTCAATGGCCTCCAGCCAGGGGCTTTCCCTGGGGGGTTGATAAAAATGTCCGTGAATACAGATAAACCGATTGTTCATGTCGACTCCAATGTACGATTTCACCCCGGTCAACCATTTATGTGTGCATGCGGTCAATGCTTAAAAGGGATGTCCGGAATCTTCATAAATAGAATCAAGAGGTCGTGCTAACTAATCGTGACAGTGGCCTTCTTTAGGTCCAGGTCTTCGGGGCCTATGGGGGCCGCATTTGCTGTGAACCCAGCCTTGTTCCAGCCCAAGGTTACAAAATAGATTTTTGCCGCCAGGCAAAGGGCCGCACTGTCGCTGAATGTATAACTGGCATGGACAAAAGTCCTGCCATCGTCAAGGGAGAGGGCCTCGAATCTCATGCTGTGGTTTGTGGTGCCATACGGACCCTGATCGGCGTGCAGAAGGACATCCAGGTATCTCTTACCCGCTGGAGGTTCCGGTATCGACAGATGATTTGGTCGGCGTCCGCCAATGATTGATTGCCCTTGCGGTCGATGTGCAAGGTGACGCCTTCTCCCTGTTTTTGCAGTTAGAACTCTGCGAATCGTGCGGCGCACGACATCGTCTTCAATGATAATGGTTTCAAGATTGATATGATTTCTTGGCCTGCTGCATTACTCGAAACATTGCGGCATAGGCAGCCTGACCATCGATGAGCGGCGAAACCTTGTTCCCCTTGGTCAATGGCCCCTCGGTAACCGACTCCACCACGGCAAGATGGGGTTCCGGAATGTCCGTAGGGTTGACAGCCCGCTTCATCTGTTCCATGAGGGCGTCGTTTTTTTTGAGGAGAGAGCAATCCGTCGACCGCTACGATTTGACGAGGGTGCCGGGTGGCCGGCGCATCGTTCATGACCGTGGAGACATTGGGCAAGGCCGAACATCCACTGTTGAGGCGTAAGCCGCTCATCAACAGAAAATACCCAAGTATGCCTTGACGATGTTTATAAGGTGCCGATGCGTGTACAGCTATTCGCAAAGCCGATATTTCTCTCCCGTGAACCAGTCTCTAGCCGGAAAACGATCGTTACGGCAGGCGGCAGGCGCGAGGCTGGGGTTAGATTATTGAGACCCCCCATGGGATGGGGCGGCCAGCAGGGAGCATCGAAAAGTTTTTATCTTCGAACTCCAGAGAACAAGCCCGCCGCCAGGGATTTGCCGCCTCCTACGGTTGTTTCATGCAGGGAAGGCCTGGCTCTTTTCTTTATATCCAGCCCACTGTTCTTCCAGGGATAGAGGCAGGTAATAGGGCCTTTGTTTCTTGTTCCGTGCGATTCGGTCCACCTCGAATTCGAGGGAGAGACTCGTCCGCCAGTTGCGGATGGTCACGGCGGCGACCGGCTGCTCTCTGGCAACGAGGATCCAGAGCAGACCTTCTTCGCGGCAGGTGAGTAAAGGCGCCGAACTCTGATACGGTGCATAGATGGAGCCGTCGGTGATGGCCTGCAACTCCATGGCAGACAATCCGGCCTGCCGATCGCCGCACAGCACTACGGCCCCGTACCGTTCTTTGAGCAGCGGATGCGAGAAAAGAGCCCGCAATTGCAGGAGTTGCAATTTTCGTGATCCGCAGAGCTGCATATTGAGGATCAGGATGGAGGTGTCGTTTTTGCGGACAAGTGCGAACTGGACAAATCCCTTGGTCCTGTCCGATTCGCCGACCCCCTGGAGACTGCCGCTGTTGAGCATCCACACCCCGGCTCCAGTCAGGATAGCAAGCCCTCTGGCTCCATGCGCCCTTCGTTCCTTATTTCCTTGCCAAGGTTGGCTGGCAGCGAAACAACTGCAATTCATCCCCAACGACTGTGCAATGATCCGGGTTTCGTCCTCTCTCTCATCCATCGCCCGCCTGACACCTTGACAGCACAGGATATCGATCTCCGTCATGCCCAACTGGGCGATGCGTTCATGCAGGTCAGGGGGTGGGCCTCCTGGTTCATCGTTATTATTCAGGGTTACAGCTCTGATCATATTGGGTCGGCCTCCAGGAACGATGCGTTTTTCCTTGAGCAATGTTCCCATTCTCCCCAAAGAAATATCCCACAGGGGATATCTGCAGATTTTTGCGCTTGTGCTGTTGCAATCAATATTTCGTTTCGGTGGTTGTCGAGGTGCGAGTCTGTTTTTCTTGCATGCCAGGCCGTTCGGTCGTGGTGGTGGTTTTCCGAACGATAACCTTTTCGGCGATCATATGATCGCCATCGCGGGTGTAATAGACCGTCACTGGAAGGCCGGACTTCACGGTCTCGACGGAAACGGGCGCGCCGGTTTCGTCAACATAGGTGGTGCTTTTAGTGGAGCGATAGTGCATCGGAGACGAACTGGTTTCCGTCCGCACCACGATGCTGTCGGGGTTCATGTCGCTGATTGTCCCGGCGGCTTCCGTCGACGTGGTCGTTTCGACGGTGGTCATGGTTTGCTGTCGGGCAAAGACTCCGCATGGCATGATCAGCACGGTCAAGGCTACGGCCATGGTTATCCTCTTGAGATGATTATGGCGGAGAGCAATTCTCCCGACGAGTTCCTTCTTGTTCAACATCTTTTATGCTTCAAGTTTTACGCCAAGATGAGAACGTCCGGTTGCTTGTCTTCATCACTCTGATATTGAGGGATAATCAACTGGAAAGAGAGTGCGTGACCGCCATCGACGACCAGGGGAAAAGGGTTATATATAACCTGTGGTCATATATGACCTTTTTTTGAACGTGTCCAGGCGCGTACATCGTGCTGTCCGCAGGTCATTTTCAATGGCGGGATTGCGGATTTTGCCGTACCGTTATAAAATAATATCTGATTACCACCGATCTTCAGCTGGTCTCACGCTTTCAAGCAATCGGCATTGTTCATCATGCTGCGGAGGTCGACTCATGGAACGAGATCTCTCCCTGACGGCCGAGATGACGGACATGGCGAGGTCGGTGCGTGCACGGATGTCTGGCTCTTCCCCGACCTTGCCGGCGGCTGTCATTTCGACCGGAGGGAGAAATCTCCAGGAATTTCAAGAGGGTTTCATCTCGAAAAAAAAGCTGAGGTTTAGTGGTAATCAGAAAATAATATGCAAGGGCTTCTCCTGTACCCGCCATCCGGATGAGGGACGCCCGGTTTATTCCTGTTGCCCACAATACCCGGCCGAGTGCAAGGCTCAGGAAGCGATGGTGCCGATAGATGCATGCTGCCCCCGTCCCGTTGAAAGACCATGGTTCACCCTTCTGCCGACCGACATTCCGGAAGTCGACGCACACTCGATAAGCAGTGGCAGAACGATGTGGCTGACAGGCAATAACGCAGGTGAACACCTCTTGTTTTGGTATCGGAGGCCATCATGACCGCAAGAAAAAAAGCCAAAGCAAAGGTGCCGGAAACCCGATCCGTCGCCAGGACAATCGAGACACCGGAGCCGGGTGGGGAAGCTGCCGGGCAGCAGCTAACCGGACAGGCCACCATTGGTTTTCCTGTTGTCGGCATTGGTGCTTCCGCCGGCGGATTGGCGGCCTTTGAGGCCTTCTTCTCAGGCATGCCGACCGCTGCCGACCCGGGCATGGCCTTTGTCCTGGTGCAGCATCTGGCCCCGGACCACAAGAGCGTTCTCTCCGATCTCATTCAGCGCCATACCCGGATGCAGGTCTTCGAGGTCGAAGACGGGATGACGGTTGCGCCTAACAGTGCCTACATTATCCCGCCGGGGCGCGACATGGCCTACCTCAATGGAAAACTGCAACTGCTGGAGCCCTCCGCTCCCCGGGGGCAGCGTCTGCCCATCGACTTTTTTTTCCGGTCGCTGGCTCAAGATCAAGGTGATCGGGCCATCGGTATCGTGCTTTCGGGAACGGGGAGCGACGGCACCCAGGGCGTGCGCGCCATCAAGGCCGAAGGCGGCATGGTCATGGCTCAACGTCCCGAATCCACGGAGTACGATGGTATGCCGCGCAGCGCCATTGCCACCGGTCTTGTGGACTATGAACTCTTGCCGGCCGAGATGCCCGCCCAGCTCATTGCCTACGCGGTTCGAGTCTTCGGCAAACTCTCCCGGCCGGTTGCCCCCCCCATTCCTCAGGTCGAAAACGCGTTACAGAAGATTTTTGTCCTGTTGCGCGCCCAGACCGGCCACGACTTCTCCCAGTACAAGCCGAGCACCATCCAGCGCCGCATCGAACGGCGCCTCGCGGTCCACCAGATCGAGACAATGGACGACTATGTCAAGTATATGCAGCAGACGCCGGCGGAGGTCGAGGCGCTGTTGCGCGACCTGTTGATCGGCGTGACCAGCTTTTTCCGCGACCCCGAGGCCTTCAAGATGCTCGAGGAACAGATCGTCCCCAAGCTCTTGGCAGGGAAGACGGCGATCGATGCGATCCGGGTATGGTCCATTGGCTGCTCCACCGGCGAAGAGGCCTATTCCATCGCCATTCTCCTGCAAGAACGCCTCACGGCGACCAAGCAGAACTGCAAGGTACAGGTCTTTGCCACCGACATTGACCGCCAGGCCATTGCCACGGCCCGGTCCGGGTTGTATCCGGCAAGCATTGCCGCCGATATTTCGCCGGAACGGCTGGCCCGCTTTTTTACGCTCGAACAGGACGGCAGTGTCTACCGCATCCACAAAAACATCCGCGACATGCTGGTTTTTTCCGAGCACAACGTGATCAAGGATCCGCCTTTTTCCAGGCTGGACCTGATCTGCTGCCGTAACATTCTGATCTATATGGGCAAAGAGCTGCAGAAAAAACTCATTCCTCTGTTCCACTACGCCCTGGTCCCGGACGGGTTTCTCTTTTTGGGGACTTCCGAAACCGTCGGCGAATATGGCGATCTGTTCGCCACGCGAGATCGAAAAATGAAGCTGTATCAGCGCAAGGATAATTTTCACAGCGTCAAACGCACCGCCTTCGGCCACTTTCTGCCCGCCATGGCCATGATGGCTGCGGAACATCCTTTGCTCACCGGCAGGTCTGCCGTCCCCCCTGGAAAACTCTCGTTGCGCGAATTGACCGAGCGGGTGCTTTTGCAACAGGTCGATCCGGCCGGAGCGCTGGTCAACAGCCAGGGCGATATCCTGTATCTGCACGGCCGCACCGGGATGTATCTGGAACCGGCTCCAGGCGAAGCCGGGGTCAACAATATCCTGAAAATGGCCCGCGAAGGCCTGCGGCATGAACTGGCCATAGCCCTGCACAAAGCCGTGGGAGCACAGGCGGTCGTGCGTTGTGCCGGCCTGCGAGTCAAAACCAACGGCGACTTCACCACGGTGAACCTGACCATCCGGCCGGTGGTATCGGGACCTCCTGCCGCTGCTGCATCGCCGCTGTTCCTGATTATCCTGGAGGAAGCGGCTCCCGTTGATTCTGAACAGGCAGGACCAGCCGAGGGAGGCGGGCCGGGGCTCTACACTTCGGCGGCGCTCAATGCGAACGTGAACATCGCGGCGCTCAGGCAGGAATTGCGATCCAAGGAAGAATATCTTCAAACCGCCAACGAGGAATTGGAAACCTCCAACGAAGAGCTTAAATCCTCCAACGAAGAAATGCAGTCGGTGAACGAGGAGTTGCAGTCGACCAACGAAGAGCTGGAGACTTCCAAGGAGGAGCTGCAATCGATTAACGAGGAACTGGCCACGATCAACGCCGAGTTGCAAACCAAGGTGACGGATCTCACGCGCGCCAACAACGACATGAACAACCTGCTGGCCGGGACCGGCATTGCGACTGTTTTTGTGGATCATGGGCTGCACATTCTGCGTTTCACCCCCACCGCCACCCATATCATCAATTTGATCCAGAGCGATGTGGGTCGGCCCGTGGGCCATATCGTTTCCAACCTCGTCGGCTACGACTGCCTGGTGGCAGATGTGCAGTCCGTGCTGAACACCTTGATTCCTCACGAGGTGGACGTGCAGACTACGGAAGGCAAGTGGTACACGATGCGTATCCAGCCGTACCGCACGCTTGATAACGTGATCGAAGGCGCGGTGATCACCTTTGTCGATATCACCGAAATGAAACAGATGCAGGAGATGTTGCGCACAACGAGCGCCCTCAACTCCTTGGCAACAGTGGTACGCGATACCCATGACGCCATGACGGCGCAGGATTTACAGGGAAACATTTTGGCCTGGAACCCCGCGGCGGAGCGGATGTACGGATGGAGCGAGGCAGAGGCGCGGACGATGAACATCCGCGAGCTTATTCCGGAGCATTTGCGTGAAGAATTGCTGGCCAAGCTGGAGCAACTGAGCCGGGACGGGACGCTGAAGTCCTATCGCACGCAAAGAATCGCCAAGGACGGCACACTGGTGGAAATATGGATGACGTCCACGGCACTGGTGAATGAGTCCGGGCAGATCTATGCCGTTGCGACAACCGAACGGGCGCGAGGATCAAAAACCGGTCGGAGAAGGCGGTCCGACAACGACCAGGAAAAGTAAGGTGGCCGGGGCGCTCCGCTCGAACCGAAGCAGGCGCATAGTCTCCATGCTCAAAACCGAAAAAAATCCGGAAAGATTTCCTCGCCTGCCAGAACGGGCGATATTTCGAAAATAACCCCAGGTGTGAACGATTTGCTCCCTCCTCCAAGCGACCGACAGCCATCTGACGACGTGACTCCAAGGAGATCTGTCTTTGTTGAAATTTTTTTCAACATCCTTGGTTCGATTCGTCAACCGCTCCTCGTGCTTGATTATGACTTGAAAGTTGTTAAAGCCAACCGCCACTATTACCAAAAGTTCGTCACCGAGCCTGCCGAGACCGTGGGCCAGTCTTTTTTTGCGCTGGGCAATCGCCAATGGGACGTCCCCAAGTTGAGAGAATCGCTCGAAGCTGTCCTGCTCGAAAATGCGGTGCTCGATGACTTTGCCATCGAGCGTGATTTCGAGTTCATTCACCGCAGAGTCATGCAACTGAGTGCCTGCCGGCTTTTATATAGAAAAGTGGCTGTATCGCAACTGATCCTCGTGTCTCTTGAGGATGTCACCGATCAGGAATTTGAGAGACGAGGCCTTGAGAAACTCGTTCAACAGCGAACAATTGAGTGTGTTGCCGCCAAGGAAGAGGCGGAAAAAAGAAGACAAGTAGCTGAAGACAACCTTGCAGAGATACAATTCCTAAAAGAACAGTTGGAAGCGGAACGGGCGTATCTCCAGGAAGAGATAAAACTTGAATACGACCATGAGAGAATTGTCGGTCAGAGCGATGGCCTGAAATATGTGCTCTATAAGGTCGAACAGATTGCGAGCAGCGACACCACGGTCTTGATCCTTGGCGAGACAGGAACCGGCAAGGAATTGATCGCCCGGGCGATTCACGATTTGAGCCTGCGCAAAAACAAGCCGCTGGTCAAAGTCAATTGCGCCGCGCTGCCCGCCAACCTCATCGAAAGCGAGTTGTTCGGCCACGAGAAAGGCGCCTTCACCGGCTCCCATGCCAGACACCTCGGCCGTTTCGAGGTTGCAAACGGCGGCACCTTTTTTTTGGACGAAATCGGAGAAATGCCGCTCGAACTCCAGGGGAAACTGCTCAGGGTGCTCCAGGACGGAGAATTTGAACGACTGGGCAGCACCCGCACCATCAAAGTCGATACACGCATTATTGCCGCCACCAACCGGAACCTCGAAGAGGAAGTGCGCAAGGGGCGTTTTCGGGAAGATCTCTGGTACCGGTTGAACATTTTTCCGATCACCATGCCACCGCTCCGGGATCGCCAGGACGACATACCGCTGCTGGTGGCGTTTTACGTCCAGAAAATCGCCAAGCGGATGGGCAAAACCATTGATGTCATTCCGGCAGGGGTGATGAATGCCTTACAACAGTACCATTGGCCCGGCAATATCCGGGAGCTGGAAAACGTGTTGGAACGCGCGGTGATCAACTCGTCGGGCCCCAAGCTGCGGTTGGTCGACGAACTCAAAAAGCCGTCCCGGGAACTGGGCACCATTGCCAAAACCTTGGCCGCGGTTGAGCGGGACTACATTCTGCAGGTGCTTGAGCAGACCAAGTGGAAAATAAGCGGGAAAAACAGTGCCTCTGAAATCCTCGGTCTCGACCGCAGCACCTTGCGGGCCCGGATGAGCAAGCTCAATATCGAGAAAATGTAATGTGCATGCCTGGCAAGCGATCGCCCCCGGAATAACGCCGGGAATCTCTTTTGCTTCTCTTCTCCGGTTTACAGAATATAGAGTTCACATATTTTGCGGTAGTGATAGCCGTAAATGGAGAGCGTGATCGCCACCGGTATCAGCCTGGGCCTGCGGATCAGGGTCCAGATGATCAGGTGCCAGTATTGAAAACGCTCTTGCCCCAAGACCCCCAGCCGGAAGGCCGCGCGAAAGCAGGAGAGGAAGCGCTGCACACTCATCGGCTGGTTGATGGCGGGCGTCTTGAGTTCCCGCAGCAACGTTCTCACCCGCCGGTAGTAATTACGCGGAGAATAAATCTGCTCCATGACCACCTGATACCCACGCGCAAGCTTCTCCATGCCCATCCGGGGCAGGATGTTGGTTGTACCATCGACATTGTCCCCGGAAAAGGTGTTGACGACCCGGCTCTCCCGCTGCAACCGGTCAAAAAGACGCGTCCCCGGAGGCGCCTGGAGCATGCCCACCATGGCGATGACGATGCCGCTGCGCTGGATGAAATCGATCTGCCGCTGAAAAATTGACGGCGAATCGCTGTCAAACCCGACGATGAATCCACCCATCACCTGAAGCCCCGAGCGGTGGATTCTTTTGACGCTTTCAAGAAGATCCCGGTTTTTGTTCTGGGTTTTGTGGCATTCCGTCAGGCTGCCTTCGTCCGGCGATTCAATGCCGATAAAGACGGAATCGAATCCGGCCTGCACCATCATGGCCAGCAGTTCAGGATCATCGGCGAGGTTGATGGAGGCTTCGGTGAAAAAGACGCAGCCCTTTTTATCCTGGCGCCATTCGAGCAGGGCGGGCAGCAGATGGTTTTTCAGGTACTCTTTGTTGCCGATAAAATTGTCGTCGACAAAGAAGATGCTGCTTCGCCAGCCGGAGGCATACAAACGATCCAGTTCCGCGATGACCTGTTGCGACGTCTTGATCCGAGGACGATGACCGAAGAGGGTGGTGACGTTGCAGAATTCGCAGTTGAACGGGCAGCCCCTGGAAAATTGCAGGTTCATGGAGGCATACTTCTGCATCTTCACCAGGTTCCACAAGGGTACCGGGGTGTCACCGAGATCGCAGAATCGACCGGCTCGGTAGACCTTTTTTGGTTGCCCGCTGTCCAGGTCGGCCAAAAAAGCGGGCAGGGTGAGTTCCGCTTCGTCGAGCACGAGATGATCCACTTCGCGGAAGGCATGGGGTTCGATGGTAAAGAGAGGGCCGCCGGCTACGATTGTTCGATCCGCAGCGTGGCAGCGGGCGATGAGCTGTTGGGCCGAGGTGCGCTGAATGGCCATGCCGCCGATAAAGACCAGATCCGCCCAGGCAAGGTCCTCATCGGTGAGGTTCTCGATGTTGACGTCCACAAGGCGCTTGTTCCATTGCTCCGGCAGCAGGGCGGCAACGGTTATCAGGCCAAGGGGCGGGAAGGCCGCTTTCTTGCCGATAAAGGGCAATGCATAGGTGAACGACCAGAAGGTATCGGGAAATTGCGGATAAATAAGGAGAATATTCATATCGGCACAATCCTCTTGGTCTCAACAGCGAGAACAATCAAAGTTTTTTCTTTCTGACGGAACAGACAGCCTCCATCCCTTCAAACTCCGAAACCGTGGCAATCTGGATTTTCAATGGTTCGCTCAAAAGGCACTTTGTGCCAAGTAACACGCTGAATCTGTCCGACTTCATATGCTGGTCAAGGTGCTGGCGGGTTTCCCATTCCGAGATCAGGTTGAAAACATTTTCGTCTTCGATGTCGCTGAAGATATCGTAACTCAAACAGCCCTTTTCCTTTCCCGGCGGCGCCATCAGTGAAAGGAGGGTTTGCAGTACCTCTTTCTGTTTTTCCGGAAGCACGGTCATAAATGTTCTGACTATGATCATTGCGGTAGCCTTCCTGTTGAATGTTGTACTCCTGAGTATTTTGCACGAGTCGATGCTCGCCAAGTATCAATCCGATTTCATATGTATTTTTTTAACGAGCGCCACCACTTTCTCATCGGGCACGGACACGATTCAGCCTTGCTGTTCGACTTCTGTCAGGGCGGCTGAGGCCGCCTCAGTCTCGACCGTGGCTGCCGCCAGCAGTGCCCTCAACTCATCACCCTGCACGCTTTCCTTTTCGGCAAGGAGCCGGGCCAGATCGTCAAGGACGCCGCGCCGTTCCGATAAAATTCCCCGAACGCGTTGATGGGCCTCCTCGATAAACCGGGTGACCTCCTCGTCGATTTGGGCAGCCTTGGCTTCACTGTAATTTTTTCCGGAAGAGTAGGTGTCCGGAAGAAACATGGCCTGACGAGGCCGCTCATAGCTCACCAGTCCTAGGCGGTCACTCATGCCATATTCCGTGACCATGGCCCGGGCAATGTCCGAGGCCCGCTGCAAATCGTTCTGGGCGCCTGTCGATATTTCTTGAAAAACCAGTTCTTCCGCGACCCTACCGCCCAACAGAACGGCCAGCCGGTCCACCAGTTCCGAACGGGTCATCAGATACCGGTCTTCCGTGGGTTGCTGCTGGGTATAGCCGAGTGCCGCTATCCCCCTGGGAATAATGGAGATCTTGTGCACAGGATCGGCATGCTCCACAGACTCGGCGACAATTGCGTGCCCGGATTCATGAAAAGCGACAATTTCTTTTTCCTGGGCATTCATCACCCGGTTCTTCTTCTGCAGACCGGCAACCACCCGGTCGATGGCCTCGTCGAAATCCGCCATTGTCACCGTCTCTTTATCGTTTCTGGCAGCCAGTAGAGCCGCTTCGTTGATGATATTGGCCAGATCCGCGCCCACAAACCCAGGGGTACGACCGGCGATCATGCGTAAATCGACCTCGAGCCCCAACGCCACGTTTTTAGAGTGAATTCTCAAAATGGCCTCCCGGCCATTGATATCCGGGCGGTCGACTAAAACCTGCCGATCGAATCGTCCTGGCCGGAGCAACGCTGGGTCCAGGATTTCCGGGCGGTTGGTAGCCGCCATGATGATGACCCCTTTGTTTGTTTCGAATCCATCCATCTCCACCAGCAATTGATTCAGTGTTTGTTCGCGTTCGTCATGGCCCCCCATCACATTCATCCCTCGTGCTTTGCCGAGGGCGTCGAGTTCATCGATAAAGATGATACAGGGGGCCTGCGCCGCAGCTTGGGAAAACAGATCGCGAACACGGGCGGCGCCAACGCCGACAAACATTTCCACGAATTCTGAGCCGCTGATACTGAAGAAGGGCACCTTGGCCTCACCGGCCACGGCCCTGGCCAACAGCGTTTTGCCTGTGCCTGGCGGGCCGACAAGCAGCACCCCCTTGGGTATTCTTCCTCCGAGTTTTTGGGCCTTCTCAGGTGTACTTAAAAATTCGACCACCTCCTCAAGCTCTCCCTTGGCCTCATCGATACCGGCCACATCCAAAAAACTGACCTTGATCTCGCTCTCGGCAAACGTTTTGGCTTTGCTTTTGCCAAATGACATGACCCCCACCCCTGGCCCCATCTTTTTCATGGCAAAACGCCAGATCAAGAACATAAAACCAAGTGGAAGAATCCATGAGAACAGGCCGGCGAGGAATTTGTTTTGATACCGTCCGGAATAACTGACCTTGCCCTCATCCAGCTGTTTCACCAGACCTGGATCGTCGACGCGGACACTCGTAAATTCCCGGTCCGGCGTTCCTGTCCGCTTGCCCTTGATATGTTCAGGGTCAATGGTCAGGTCGGTCACCTTGCCTTCGGCGAGGTCCTGTTTAAACTGGCTGTAGGGGATTGTTTCTACCTGGGCAGAAAAGAAATACGGTTGCAGGAAAAAGAAGAAGGCGATCAGCAGTAAAAACAAAATGTTGAATCGTCCTTTGGGCGGCAGGCTATTGCTTTTATCCTCAGGAGCACCAAGACCAAACAGGGAGCGAATTTTTTCGGTAAAATTTTCCGGATTTTTATTGTGTTGATTGATGGACATGAAACATTCCTCGGTTCGAAAATCCAGAGACAGCAAACCACCCGCTGCTGGCAGGAGACCTTCTTCCAGAGGAGCATGGAGGCATCGGCATCCATGAAGAAACCGTCTCTGGTGCGTGGGCCTGGGCCGGGCAAGCGGCAATGCGCACAAACGTTTTGCTTGCCACGGATTGTAGAGCAATCGTTGCGCCAGTCTTGGAATGCCCGGTGCCGCATCGTTTATCTTGCCGTTTTTTTAAGAAAGAATGAGCGGAGTGCCGATGGCGTGGTTGTCTCGGGCGCCCATGGAAAAGCGGTTATATATAGCCACCGGTTAAATATGACCGCGTTGCCGGGTTTTGGATTTGGATGCAACGGGCTGAAGTGGACGAAGAGAGGATGAACATCCTCGGAAAGGATGGCTGCTGTCGGCCGTCTACAGAGCCGTTTATAGGGAATAAACGAAGGGGAGCGCGCCAAGGCGCATCGAGCTGTCAGCGCTGGTCCTGGATCGATTCATTTCGCTCGAAATGAACACAATGCACCAGGTTCCCGGTGCCAATCGGGAGGAAGGGAGAATAAAAAAAACCCGCTTGAAGCGGGCTTTTTCATATCACGAGAGATTCAAGTATCAGCATTTGACAACATTAACTGCGGACGGACCTTTGACGCCGTTTTCAACATTGAATTTCACGCGATCGCCTTCCTGAAGAGATTTGAATCCTTCGGCCTGGATAGAAGAATGATGCACAAACACATCTTTGCCGCCGTCCTGCTCAATAAAGCCAAACCCCTTGGAATCGTTAAACCATTTTACAGTTCCTTCAGCCATTGTACTTGCTCCTTTTTTCGTTGTGTGACCGGGGCACACTTTGGGGGTGATGCCCCCACTTTGGGGGCATCGGTCATACACTGAATCATCGGAGAGGAGGATCATTCAGGTGTACGTTCTCTGGTTTGCAATCTTTGGTCCTGGTTTTTAAAAAACCGTGACAGTAACATATATTTTTGATTTATCATTAAATATTTTCCCAGACTCTCGTCTGTGCCCTGTCGTGAAGACCTTTAAGTTAGGGTTGTATGTAACCACTGGCCATATATAACCTTTAAGGAACCTGTGGCCGAACGGTCCAGCGCGCCATTCAAGGTGCCTTATCCGCTGTCTCGGTAGACTTTGCAGAGAGTTCCGCCTGGCGGCCACGGTGCGGTGAATCTCCCGCCAAAGCTTGCCGTGCCTGCTTGACAACGACGCAGGCCGCAGGATGGGCCGCTCCGTCTTCATCGTTTGGCGCTCCCCAACAGTGATTCAGCAACTCTAGTCCTCCGCGATCAGCCGGTGGCGGATCGACAGCAATTCCTGCTGACGTTTGGCGTCAACCTCCGGGGGAGGTGTTGTCAGCGCATTAAACCTATCGAGAATAATTTGAGAAATAATCAGCCGGGCATTCATCTTGTCATCGGCGGGCACCACATACCAGGGCGCAATTTCCGTACTCGTCGCGCTTATGCACGCCTCATAGGCCTGCATGTATTGGGTCCAGAATTTTCGCTCTTCAATGTCGGCCAGACTGAATTTCCAGTTTTTCTCAGGCTCGTCGATGCGATCGAGAAAGCGCCTTCGCTGCTCTTCTTTTGAAAGATGGAGGAAAAACTTGATGATCCGGGTGCCGTTGCGGTGGAGATGGGCCTCCATGTCGACGATGGAACGATACCGCCCCTGCCAAACGGCCGGTTCTTCAAGTAATCCATCCGGCAGATTCTGACCGTGGAGGATCTCCGGATGAACACGGACGATGAGTACTTCCTCGTAGTAGGAACGATTAAAGATGCCGATCCTCCCGCGTTCCGGCAGACGGCAGGTCGTGCGCCAGAGAAAATCGTGGTCCAGTTCCTCGGCGCTGGGATGGTTGAAACTGAAAACCTGACAGCCGTGCGGATTGACCCCCGACATGACATGCCGGATGGCGCCGTCTTTTCCGGCAGAGTCCATACCGTGAAATATCAGCAGCAGGGCATAACGGTTGGACGCGTAGTGGAGACGTTGCCGCGCACTCAGTTGCTTCACCTGGGCTTCGAGAAGTTCCTGGTACTGCTTTTTCGATGTGTACACCGGTTTCACCCGCGTCGGCCACGTATCGAGGGTGATCTTTTCGCCTTCCTGAACCCGGAAATTTTCGTCTGTCATATCCATTTTCAGTCCTTTGCCGGTTGTTGGTGCATTGATTCATTTGCCTCGGTTTCCCGTACTTCGCGCTCATGCGCCGTCGGCTCTCAATCCCTGTCAGGTAAGGCTAAGACTCAATGGGGTAGTGGGAGGTCATTGAGATGCCACTCCAAACAAGGTTCCCGCCCCGGCCGTCAACGCCATGGCCAGGGCGCCCCAGAAGGTTACCCGCCGATGGAATGCCATACCGGTGATCCCCCGGTGCGGGCTGCCAGGAAACCCAGCAGCGCCAGGATCAGCAGAGAACTCGCCGATACCGTCCAGGCGAGGGTGGATATGGGCACAAGGAGAACCAGCAGGAGTGGCAGGGCCGCACCAACCACGAACGATCCAGCCGAAGCCAATGCGGCCTGTATCGGTCGCGCGCTCATTGTGCCGGTGAGATGCCCAACTCATCACGGGCGTGGGCACCCAGGGCGTCCTTGGCCATCAATTGGCTGGCTACCTGACCGGCAAGTCCGGGGTCGGGTCCCCGCGCCACATAGATGGCGGCCAGTTCGGCGTGTTCGGTTTCTCCGCCCCTGGCCAAATGATCTCGTTCTCGATTCAAGTCGGCGCGCTCCGTGTCGGCTTGGGAACTGACCGATACATATTCGCCGGCGGCCATGGACATTGCTCCTGCCACCAGGCCCGCTATACCGGCGACCAGCACGCTGCTGCGGCTGGCTTCGGCAACAGCCACGCCCACGATCAAGCTGGCGGTGGACACAATGCCGTCATTGGCGCCGAGGACAGCGGCGCGGAGCCAACCGATGTGCTGGGTTCGGTGCTGCTCTGCCTGCCTCATCCTGGATGCTCCATTGAACGCCGGTTCGCCGGTTCGAGTCTCAGCCAAGCCCGAGCAATTTCATGGTCCCGCGCATGAACGCGGGGAGATCGGCCGGTTGCCGGGACGTGACCAGATTGCCGTCAACCACCACCTCCCGGTCCTCATAGAGCGCGCCGGCCTCTTTGAGTTCATCCGCCACCGACCGGAAGCAAGTGGCCCGCCGTCCCATCAACAGACCGGCGCTGATCAGAATCTGCGGTCCATGGCAGATAGCGGCCACTGGTTTGACGTGCGTAAAAAAATTCCGGGCGATATCCAACACCTGCTGTTCTGTTCTCAACGCCGCCGGCGCTTTTCCCCCGGGAAGGACCAGGATCGCAAAATCGTCGGGGTTGACTTGGTCAAGGGTCTTGTCCACAGCCACCTCGTAGCCATGCTTGCCCGTGATGGTCCCGCGGTTCAGGGAAGCCACCGTCACCTCAACCCCCGCTTCCTGCAAGCGGTAGAAGGGAACCAGTAACTCAGAGTCCTCGAAATTGTCCGCGCTTAGAATCAAAGCCTTCATGTTGCCTCCCAAAAAGAATGCATATTGTCTGCATCGACCCTTCCGCCGCCTGACGGCTCTACGAAGGGCCAAACCATTGTTGTCAGCCTGCTGATGGCGAGAGCTTCTTGACCACTGCCCGGGCAGCGGTCACGACCGGGTCCCAGACCGGTGAAAAAGGGGGGCATAGCCAAGGTCGAGGTTAATCATCTCCTCCACCGTAAAGCCGGCATGAAGAGCGGTTGCCAGGGTGTCTATCCGCTTGGCCGAACCTTCCATGCCGACGATCTGGCCTCCCAGCAGGCGGCCACTCCCTCGTTCAGCCAGCAGCTTGACGGTTATTGCTCCGGAGCCGGGATAGTAGCCCGCCTTGGTTCGACTCTTGATGACGGCGCTCACCCACTCAATGCCCAACGTTTTGAGTTCCCTTTCCTGAAGACCGGTCCGCGCGACCTCCACCTGGCATATCGCGCTGTATTGAGTCGCACCCCAAGGCCGTGGTCTTCAGAGGTTGGTGTTGGTTTGCCGGTGCCACTTGCTCAAGGACTGTTTCGATCCTGATCAACGGGCAGCCGAAGCTGCGATCATCGATGTAGATGTCGGCATAGCATTTGGTGCTGGTTGTCCACCCGCTTTGCTCCGGATCTGCCTGCACACCGTGCAAGCCGATACCTCTCCGGGAAAACCAGTCGATCGCATCAAGCAAGTGTTGATCCGAACGCATGGTGTACAGAATGATACGGTGCCCGGCCTTGATCAGATCCTTCAAGATGGCAACGGCAAGGGGCACATCCATCCCGACTTCAGGGTACTTGTGATCCACGCAGGTTCCATCGAGGTCAACAGCTATTTTCATGAGGTGCATGCCCTGTTTGGTTCGTCTGTGGCGCTCAAGTCGATCGTTGGTCCTATTGCCCTGGCTCTGCTCGGTTCCACCATCCCTCAAATGGTCCTCCTGCCCGCGATCAGCAGCACGATACCGCCGACGAGGGCAAGACCGCCAAGGATCGGCGGCAAGGGAAAGGTCTTGGTCTTCTCTTCCGTTACCTGCAATGGGCCGATATCCACGATCTTTTCGCTGGTTGTGTAGGTGATGCCCTGATACCCCAAGGCAATGACGCCCAAGGCAATAAGGAGAATGGCGCTAATGGTGGTTGTTTTCATGGTTTTTTCCTTTTGTCCAAATATTGTGGTTGACGATGGACTGCTACCTCCACAATTTTCCTGTCCCAGGTGAAGTCTGTCGGGGTCTTCGCGGGGAAAATCGAGCACCTGCTCCGCCGCGGCGGACTTCATGGTCAAGTTCGTGGGGGGTACTCTCACAGGTCTTATCTCCGGTCATCCCAATCTCCGTCCCGGTGATGATCGTACCGATCATACCTGCCATCCCGGTCATCCCTGTCCCTTCGTTCATGCCGGTCACCCCGGTCATCCCCAGGAGGATATCCCCAAAAACATCCGTTCAGCGAAACCAGCATCGTTGCCAATGCGATGGTCAACAGAATGGTTTTCTTCATCACTCCCTCCTTTGCTTCTGCTTGGTGGTCTGTCTATGGAACAGTTGACCGGTCATTCGCATTACAAAGTGCTGACCGGCGCGTTTATTCTCACTTCGACCGCGTGCTCCCGATGGTCATCGATCAGGGGCACAATCCTGTCGTCCCGTTCGATACCGTCCACCGTCACCTGCATCTCACCTGTACCGGTTTCGGTTTGCAGGACCTTGATGCGGTAGGTGGTTTCCCGATACCGATAGAGCAGCGTGAACCCCTTCCAACCTGCCGGAAGGCAGGGGGTAAAACGCAGGGTATCCACCTCCCGCTTGAGTCCAAGGAGGGATTCCACGATCAGCCGGTACATCCAGGCGGCCGAACCCGTGTACCAGGTCCACCCGCCACGGCCGGTATGGGGTGCGACCGCATAGACGTCGGCGGCGACCACGTACGGTTCCACCTTGTAGATGTCGGTCTCCTCGGGCGAGCGGGCATGGTGCACCGGGTTGATCAGGTCGAATAGCTCCCAGGCCAGCCGGTTGTCTCCCAGGCGGGCAAAGGCCATGGTCGCCCAGATGGCGGCATGGGTGTACTGGCCGCCATTTTCCCGCACCCCTGGGACATAGCCCTTGATGTAGCCGGGCTGGAGCGTCGAGGTGTCGAAGGGCGGGTCCAGCAGTTGGATCAGCCGGTCCTCGCGGCGCACCAGACGCCCGTTCAACGCTGCCATGGCCAGACGCGAACGCTCGGGATCGCTGGCGCCGGACAGTACCGACCAGCTCTGCGCAATCGAATCGATCTGGCACTCCTGGTTCTCCGACGAACCCAGGGGCGTGCCGTCGTCAAAATAGGCCCGGCGGTACCAACCGCCATCCCAGCCATGCTGCTCGATATTGCGGCGCAGCACCACCGCCTCTTCCTGGCATCGCTCGACAAACGGCTGGTCGCCTCGTGCCCGGGCAATCTCGGAGAACCGCATCAGCACTTCATAGAGGAAAAAGCCCAGCCATACGCTCTCACCTTTGCCGTTCCGGCCAACCAGGTCCATGCCGTCGTTCCAGTCGCCGGAGCCGATCAGCGGCAGGCCGTGTTCGCCGAAGGTGAGACTGTGGAGGATGGCGCGGACGCAGTGCTCATAGAGGCTGGCCGTCTCTTCGGATCGTCCGGGGAGATCGTAATACGAGTCTTCATCGGCCTTGACCGGGCGGCCGAGGACAAAATGAACGGCCTCGTCGAGCACGCCGCTGTCCCCGGTGGCGCGGACGTAACAGCAGACGGTCAGCGGCAGCCAGAGGTAATCGTCCGAGCAGTGGGTGCGCACGCCCCGATCCGTGGGCGGATGCCACCAGTGCTGGACGTCGCCCTCCGGAAATTGATGGGACGCGCACAAAAGCAGGTGCTCGCGGACCAGATGCGGCCTGGCGTGGATCAGCGCCATCGCGTCCTGCAACTGATCGCGGAACCCAAAGGCGCCGCCCGACTGGTAGGTTGCGCTGCGCGCCCACAGGCGGCAGGCCAGGGTTTGATAGAGCAGCCAGCCGTTGACCAGCACATTGACCGATTGATCCGGGGTTTCCACCTGCACCGCGCCCAGGGTGTGCTTCCAGTGCTGCCAGACCAGATCGAGGGCACCACGCGCCGCGGCTGAACCGCGAAAACGCTGGATCAGGTTTCTGGCATCCTCGAGGCTTTGGCCCACCCCGAGTTTGAAGATGATCTCGCGCTCTTGCCCGGCAGCCAGATCGAAGCTCACCCGGATCGCGCCGCAGGGATCGAGGGCGGCGCCGACCTTGCCCGAAAGGCGGGTGCGCATCAGGGCGGCGGGCATCCGCAGCGAGCCGTTGCGGCCTAGGAATTCGGTCCGGTCACCGGTGACGGTGCGCTCGCTGGCGTCAACGTCGAAAAATGCGGTCCGGTCGCAAAATTCCGTGTTGTAGGGGTTGCGCGCCAGGAGGGCGCCGCTTGCCGCGTCCATCTCGGTGACCACGTGCATGGTCGATTTCGGCCGCAGGTCGCCCAGCACCCATTCCACATAGCCGGTGGCCGAGAGACGGCGGAACCGGTCCGACTCATTGCGCACATTGAGCACCATGAACTTGATCGCCGCGTCCAGGGCCACGTACACCGTCAGCTCGGAACGGATGCCGCGCTCGGTGTGTTCGAAGATGCTGTAACCGAATCCATGCCGGGTGGCATAGGGCGTTGCCCCGCGGCAGGGGAGCGGCGTTGGCGACCAGAAGTGGCCGCGCTCTTCATCGCGCAGATACAGGGCCTCGCCGCTCGAATCGCTGACCGGATCGTTGGCCCAGGGGGTGAGGCGGAACTCGTGCGCATTTTCGCCCCAGGTGTAGGCCAGGCCGCTCTCGGAAATGACGGTGCCGAACTGGGGATTGGCCAGCACATTGACCCAGGGGGCCGGTGTCAGTTGCCCCTGGGCGGTGGTGATGACATATTCGCGCCCATCCGGGGTGAAGCCGCCCAGACCGTTGTAGAACGACAGGTCGTGACGCGGCGCAGGGGCGATTGCCAGGGGTTCGGAACGATGGGTCCGGGTCGGGATCAACAAGGGGGTGGTGACTTCCGCCAGACTGCGGCCCTTGATCTGCTCCGCCAGCGTTCCGCGTTTGTCGGAGATGATGGCGCGGGCTACGGTCTGGATCAGGATGCGGTCCTCTTCGGCGATCTGATCACCCGGCCGCACGAAAATACCGCCGGGCCGGTCGATCAGGCTGGCTTCCACGCCGGCGGCAATCAGTCCCATGATCTGATCGTGGAGCAGTTGCCGGTAACCGGCGCGATCTTCGTTCCAGATGACCAGGTCCACGGCCAACCCTTTGAGACGCCAATAGGCGTGGGCCTGCACCAGTTGCCGCACCAGCTCGATATTGGCCGGATCCTCGATCTGCAGCAGCACGATCGGCAGATCGCCGGAGATGGCATAGCCCCAGAGACCGGTTTGGCCGCGGCGGTTCCGGATGAGGATGTTCGACTCGGCCCGCAAGGCCGCGTTGGCGTAAATAATCGAGCTGGCAAGGCGGCGGTAGAGTTGGGCGTCGGCCTCCGAGGCATTGAACTGACGGAGCAGCACCTGACCATGCGTCCAGGCCAGGTCGAAAACACGATCAGCCAGACGTCTGTCCTGATATTTTCCTACCAGGCGCAAGGCGTCGTCGCGGGTTGCGCCGATACCGGAGACCAGGTTGATGGTGACCGGTTCCTCCGGTTCAAGCGTGATCCGGTACCGGATGGCCACGATCGGATCGAGCACCGACCCTTCGTTGCCCGAGAGCGCCCCGGTGAAGAAATCAGCGCTTCCGCTCATGGCCTGGGGAGCGGCGACGGTGTTGCCGCGGCCGATGAAGCGCAACCGATCGGTTTCAAAGGAGATGTCACCAGCCTCGGCGCCGTGAACGGCCATCAGGTGAAACATCCAGGGCGTCGGCTCGTTGATGGATCGGGGCCGTCGGGTGCAGAGAATCGCCCGCTGTTGCCGGACGATTTCGGTCTGGACAAAGAGATTACTGAAGGCCGGATGGAGCGCGTCCCCGGCGGGTGGCGCCAGAACCACTTCCGCGTAACTGGTGATATCGATCACCTTGCGTCTGCGGGAGCGGTTGGTGAGCGTGATCCGGCGCACCTCGATATCATCCTCGGACGAAACCACCACTTCGGTATAAGCGTCCATCTCATCGTGACGGCAGCGAAACTCGGCCCGCTCTTCGGAAAAGACCGTCTCAAAATGCGTCGATGGCCGTACTACCGGCTGGTGGGTCGTTGACCAAAATATGCCGCTGGCGACGTCCCGGATGTAGCAGAAGGTGCCCCAGTTGTCGCAGGTGCTGTCCTCGCGCCAACGGGCGACGGCCAGGTCCTGCCAGCGACTGTACCCGCCGCCGGCGTTGGTGATCATCACATGGTACCTGCCGTTGGACAGCAGTTGCACCTCCGGGTTCGGCGTGTCCGGGCTGTCGAAGACCCGCACCGGCGTCTCGGCATCACTGGAGGTCGCTTGCAGTTCGGCAAGCTCGGTGGCGTGGGTGAAAAAGGCGGCAGTCCTGGGAATCCGTTCCTGGAGCAACAGCATGGTGGCCTGAAACAAGGGCTCCATGGCAAATCGTTTTTGCATGGGCCGGTCGAGCAGCAGATAGGCAAACGAGAGCAGGCTCATGCCCTGGTGGTGGGCCATGAAGGAGCGCACCACCACGTTCGAGAGCCCGCGCGGCAGGCGGGAAGGGGTGTAGTCGATCGCTTCATAGAAGCCGAATTTTCCGGCAAAGCCTTCCGCGGCCATCCGTTCGAGATTCTGGCAGGCCTTCTCGGGCTCGACCATCAGCGCCAGGGCCGAGGCATAGGGCGCAATCACCAGATCCTCGGCCAGGCCGCGTTTGAGCCCCAGACCGGGCACGCCAAAGGCCCGGTACTGATAGTTGAGCTGGGCGTCGATGGCGTTATAGCCGCATTCCGAAATGCCCCAAGGCACCCCGGATTTACGGCCGTAATCGATCTGACTGGCTACCGCCGCCTTGCAGGTCTGATCGAGCAGGGTGTCGTCGTAGGTCGGCATCACCAGTATCGGCATCAGGTATTCGAACATCGACCCGCTCCACGAGAGGAGCAACGGTCCGCAACCGGTGGTGGTCAGCAGGCGGCCCAGGGCAAACCAGGTTTCCTGCGGCAACGCCCCCTGGGCAATGGCCACAAAACTGGCAAATCTGGCCTCGGACGCCAGGAGATCGTAGTAGCTGGCGTCCTGGCGGTGGTCGCTGACGTTGAAGCCGATAGCCAGGAGACGACGCGACTTGTCAAAGAGGAAATCATACTCCATCTGCGCCATCCTGTTCACCTGCCGGGCTAACCGATCGATCGCCGCCATCCGGGCACCGGCGCGGTTGCTGGCCTCCACGATCAGGGGGATGAGCGCTTCGAGCCATGCCTTTTCCTCGGGCCTGGTCTGCCGGGCCAGGCGATCTTCGAGGGGCGGCAGAAGCTGCCCCGCCAATGCCGCCAGCTCGTGCAGGGTGGGGATGTGGTCGAGCTCGGGCGTCTCCGGGTCGTGACGAGCCCCATTCTTCAGCCACGGAGCGAGGAGCAGCAGCTCGTCGAGCCCGTCCCGGCACTGGCGGATAAAGGCGTGGGTCCACCACTGCCAGGAGCTCTCGGTATCGATCACCCCGTCGTTCCCGCCAACCGCTTCCGCCGCAGCCGTTGTCCAGCGTTCAAGGTGCAGCCGGAGCGTGGTGAGCCCAGCAGGTTGGGTGAGGATCGCGGATTCAAGCTCCCGATGCAATTGCGTCAAGCGAGCCTCGGCTACCGGGGCGACGTTCGCGGCTTCCAAGGCAATGGCCAGGGTGTCCTTCAAGCCCTCAAGGAACCGTTTTCCCAGAATGGGGTCGTCGGCAAGAGCAAGCAGGCCCTGGCGCAGAATCAGCAGATGGCCGGCAAGGTTGCCGCTGTCGACCGACGAAACATAGAGGGGCAAAAGGGGCTTAAGCGTTTGGGTGTCGTACCAGTTGTAGAAGTGGCCCCGGTGCCGTTCCAGGCTTTCCATGGTGCGCAGGGCATTGGTGGTGCGGTCGAGCAACTTTCCAGGGGAGATATAGCCAAAATCGTAGGCGGAAAGATTGGCCAGCAAGGATAAGCCCATGTTGGTGGGCGAGGTGCGATGCGCGACCACCGGATTGGGATGCTCCTGGAAGTTGTCGGGCGGCAGCCAATGATCCTCCGGTCCAACGAAGGTTTCGAAAAAGGCCCAGGTCTTCCGGGCCATGATGTGGAGAAACAAGGTCTGTTTGGGCGAAAGCCGGGCTTGCCGGCGCACCAGCGGTCGGCTGATCCACCAGGCGATGCCAGGGGCAGCCAGCCAGCCCGCCAGAAACGGCGCCGCCGCCAGGAGAGAGGTCGGCCGCAGCACAGCCAGGAGCAACACGGCGGCGACGGCGGCAACCGGAGCGATCCACATGGTCCGGTACGAGTCGGCAAGGCTGGTGGGTTTGCAACACGATCCGCTCGACGGATTCCATTCGAGCAATCCTCGATGGCTGATCAGCAGGCGCCAGGCGGTGCGGACAATCGCATCCAGGTTGAAAAAGGCCTCGTAGGGGAGACAGGTGAGGGCCAGGGCGACCTGGGCCAGGCACTGGCCGGCCGAGCGTCCGGCGGTGGCGAGGTGCTGTCCCAGGGGCACATCAACGGGTTTGAGCAGTACCTGCCAGGTCGAGGCAATGAGGGAAGGAATGAGGAGGATGCCCACCACGGCCACGGTCCAGAACCAGGGCGACGGCAACACGGTCCAGCCCAGCAGCAACAGCAGCGTCAGGGCGGCGGGCACCAGACTACGCCGCAGGTTGTCGCCAATCTTCCAGCGCGACAACAGGGTCAACGGGTTCTTCTGCAGGCGTCCGTCAAGTCCGGGAACTGCCGGGGTCACCCACTGGGCGATCTGCCAATCGCCTCGAATCCACCGGTGGCGCCGGCTCACATCCTCGCTATAGCGGGACGGATATTCCTCGTAAAGCTGGACATCGCTCAACAGTCCGGAACGGGCGTAGCACCCCTCCAAAAGATCGTGGCTGAGGATGCGGTTGTCCGGGAACCGGCCATCAAGAGCGCGTTCGAAGACGTCGACCTCGTAGATCCCCTTGCCGATGAAGGAGCCTTCGCCGAACAGATCCTGATAGACATCGGAAACGGCGCGGGTGTAGGGATCGATGCCGGGTTCGCTGCCGCACAGGCGCGCATACAGGGAGCGGTTGGAGCCGGACAGGCTGATGGCAACCCGAGGCTGAAGGATGCCGTAGCCGGAGACAACCCGCTGTTTGCCCTGATCGTAGCAGGCGCGGTTGAGGGGGTGGGCCATGGCGCCGACAAACTGCCAGGCGGAATCCCGCGCCAGTTGCGTATCGGTGTCCAGGGTGATGACATATTTAATGTTGGCCAGGATGGCTGTTGCCCCGACAACGAGCGAAAAGCGTTCTTCGATGGCGGCCTCCGGGCCGGCGCGCAACAGCCAGTTCAGGTCGGCCAGTTTACCGCGTTTGCGCTCGTGGCCCATCCAGATCCGTTCCTGGGCGTTCCAGCGGCGCGGGCGATGAAAGAGAAAAAAGATGTCGCCGGTTGGATGGTGGTACTTGGCATTGAGCTCTTCGATCCGCTGTCGGGCCACCTGCAACAACGGCTCGTCTTCCGGCACGGTTTCCGTGGCGGCATCGCTAAAATCGGTGAGCAGGCCGTAATGGAGGTGATCGTCCCGATTGGCCAGGAAGCGGACTTCCAGGGCCTCGACCAGTTGGCCGATGCTGTCTTCGCCGGTGAGCATCGTCGGCACCACCACCAGGGTGCGCAATTCCTGCGGGATGCCCAGGGAGAAATCCATGCGCGGCAGCGGACGAGGCGTCGCTAGCAGGGTGGCCAGCCAGTTCACTAGGGCAACAGCCAGATGGCTGCCGCCCAGCAACGTAAGCAGTCCAATCAGGCCAAAGGCCCATCCCTGTACGCCGACGCTGGCATCCGCGATCTTTGTGGTTAACCAACAGGCAAGGGTCACCGTCAGCAGGACGATGGCGCCGCCATAGAAGGAGAAAGGAAAGCGGCGGCCGATCGCGACCAAAACCATAATCGCCGACCGGCGAACCCTGGCCCGTTGTTCGAGCTGCGCCCGTCCCTTGTCGACCAGGTAGAAACCCACATGGGCGGCGGGGGCGTCGCCGTCTTTCTGGGCCGCTCCCTCGTGCGCCAACTGGACAGCGTGCCGCGCCACCTCGTTTTCCGAGCAAGGACTTATTCTGGCAATTGTTTCCACTGCATGCCGGTAGCGATCGCGGGTGGCAAAATCCATCTTGTCATAGACATCGCCGGGATCTTCGCGCAGGGTCTGTTCGACGACACTCATCGTTTCGACAAAGATGCGCCAATCCATGGCCCCCAAAAACCGGAGACTGTTGATGGTGTTGCTGATGGAGACCCGGTCGGCGGCCTGCTGTTGATTCTCGGCCCGGACCAGTTGCTCGATCGTCTGGCCCGATTCGGACAGCCGCTGTTCAATCCAGGTCAGCGGCAAGGCGAGATTCAGGCTTTGCCCCTGGAGGCGGCGCGCAAGCTCGGCCACAAAGGAACTCACCAGATCGGGCTGCGACCGCGCCATGTCGGCGATCACCAGGATCAGGCTTTTCGGATCCTTCTCGACGGCCTCGAACATCTGGTCGGCCCAGGTGTTGGCGAGGTTGCGGTTGATCCGGTCGGCAGCGACCCGGGCGGCGACCCGGCGAAGATTTTCGACCAGCGCCAGGCGCAGCATGATGGGGATAGCCCACAATTCGCCGAAGGTGAGGATGGTCATGGTCTGGTAGGCGGCGACGAAACTGCGGAGACTCTCCGGATCGACCGAACCGTCGCCGTGGGCTATTGTTTCCAGGGCAAGGTCATAGACCCGTGGGAGGCCAGCCGATTGGCCGTCCTGCAAGCGCGGCAGTTCCCGGCTGTAGCCCTTGGGCAGATGCCGTTTGGCGGTTCGAATCTGTTCCTCGATCAGATAGAAGTTATCGAGCAGCCATTCTCCTGCCGGGGCAATCCGAAGGTTTGCCTGCACTGCCTGGGTCAGGAGGTTGCGTACACCCAGCAGCACCTCTTCGTTGTCGGCCAGCCGTTTGAGCAGACGGTCCTGGGGGCGGCCCGTACTCAAAGTGTGCGAGGCTGCCAGGGCTTTGCCATGATGTTCCATCTGGTCGGCACTGAACAGCCCTGAGCGTAACGGGGCTTCGCCGGCGGCATATTTCTTCGCCGGACTGCTGTTGCCAAAGTACGCTCGCAACCGCAACATGCGTTGGCGAAGAGTTGTGCTGCCGATGTTCGTCAATGGAGCTCCTTGTTCAGTCGGTTCTCCGACTCGCTCGACCGATACATTACACCTGCGAAGGCGTTGGAAAAGTTGAGGGAGAGAAACGGCTTATTGCATTGCTTTGTCAACGCTTACGAGCAGTTCTTCCTGCCGCAGCGGCTTGACGAGATAATCGCTTGCATGCAGGTCGAAGCTGGCTGCGATTGTCTCGGCGCCGGGATATGCAGTCATGATGATGACCCGTGTCGCGATGTTTCTCAGTAGAACCTCCTGTAAAATATCGATTCCCCATCCGTCCTGCAGATTGATGTCGGCCAGGATCAGGTCGAAATATTCCTCGTTCATTCGCGCCAAAGCCATGCAATATCCATCCGCAGTGACCACCGAGTGCTTCTCGGTAGTAAGAAATCGGTGAAAGCTGAATCTGATGGATTCCTCGTCGTCGATCACAAGTATATGCGCCATGTGTCATCCCTAATCCTTGCGAGTGCCCCCCCCCTCGATCAAAGGGGACCCAGCAGTGCCCGAGTTATGGTGCGGAAAGGGCTGCCGGCGTCTTGCATGCAAGCACAATCGGCGAACAATCTCCCTTCCCAATATTCTTTGGTATGATTTGGGTAATCAAGATGCATACCGGAAGGGGAACGAATGCCACCAATCCTGATTAACGACCATTTATTGGAACGTTGAGTCGCTGCGGCCAACGGCCGGTCTCTAATCAACACGAAAATGACCGTTGCACTCAGCATAAACGTTGCGTTGATTCGTTAATATTTTGCAACAGTTGGTGGGCGTCCGGGAGGCGGTGCGTTCAGCGGCGGGGACAAAAAAGCCCGCAGGGAAAATCCCTGCGGGCGTTGAACGGGGCACCGGCTCGCCGGTTATTTGCTTTCGGTCGTCGTTGTGGTGCGGGTCTGTTTTGTTTCGGTCAGCGGACTTCCGGTTGTGGTCGTCGTGGTTTTCCGAACCACCACCTTGTTGGCGACCATGCGGTCGCCATCGCGGGTGTAATACACCGTGACCGGCAGGCCCGATTTCACCGTCTCAACGGAGACCGGCGTGCCGGTCTCGTCGACATAGGTTGTGCTTTTGGTGGAACTGTACCGCATGGGGGACGTACTGGTTTCAGACCGAACCACAATGGTGTCCTGGCCCAGCTCGCTGATGGTCCCCGCGGTTTCCGTTGTGGTGACGCTCATCTGTTCCTGGGCGAGCGCGCTGTACGGCAGAACCAGGAAGGACAGGGCAAGCACAAACGATTGGGCTCTTTTCATAATGATCTCCTTGTTAACTGTTAAGGTGCAATGTGGAGGTGTTGATGCGGACCCGGGATACCCGTGTGCCACACTGTGCGCACGGCGCTGCCGGTTCCCCACCTTTTCGAGAGATGGAACACTCCCTGCGTTTTCCGGCGCACCGACAGGCTGTCGGGGTGCGCGGGCAACAGGAGCGAGTGCTCCGGACCTTGGCGGGGCTCCAGGATTCCGCGATCCCTATTTCTTTGCCGGTGGATCGATCAGCGTTTTCATATAGGCGAGCAGGTTTCTCATTTCTTCACCCTGAGGATCAAGCCTGGTGCCCCCCAAGGGTTTTTCGATGCAGACATTGACGACATCGGCCAGGTCTTTTTTGTCCATGCCCATGATGGTAAAATTCTTCCGTTCGAACAGATCGCTGCCCAGCCCTTTGCCGCCTTGGTGGCAGGTCATGCAGCTTTTTCCGGTAGTTCCGCTGCCCAGGGTGGAGCTCTCGAACAACACCTTTCCCTTGTCGGCGTTGCCGGCGTTGGCCAGGTGCAAACCGCCGGCAATCATCAGCATGGAGACTATGACAAACCCTTTTTCCATGGCGAACCTCCGCGTGGTATGAGTTGCTGGCTTGGCAACGGCTTGGCAACGGCTTGGCAGTCCTTCTTAGGCCTTCCACGGGCCATGGAGATTGCAGTATTCACGGGCTGACACCTTGTCCGCCTTGATGGAGAACGTTGCTTCCGGAGCTTTTCCGGGCTCGAGGTTGTGGCGATAGACCCTGCCGTCGGCCACGAGTTCGATCCATTCGATAAAGTGCTGTGTTTCCATGGGGTGGGCAACGCTGCCGACCGCAATCTTGTAGCCGTCCGCAACCTTGGTGATCACCGGCACATGTTTTTCCTTGGCGGCGTCGACGTGTTCTCGGTGATCAAGCCCATGGGTTTACCGCAGCACACCAGTTCTCCCGCGCCGGCATGGAGCACTTCGACGATGTTGCCGCAGACGGCGCACTTATAGACTTCATTGATTTTGCTCATATCAAGATTTCCTTGATGGGAAGTGTTGTTGGTCGATCGCGCGCTGGCCGGTCTCTGCCGCCACATGGGCAAACAACACGAGCAGCGGCTCTTCAAGGGACAGGCAAGGAAATCGGCTGGGGCAACGCCGTTTTTCCGCCACCCGTTTAGCTTTGCACATCGGTGATGGCCTCTTCGATCTCATCCTGCAAAGCCTTCCAGGTGCTTTCCGCATTGCCCTTCATCTGGTGCCAGGCATCTTCGTCCGCTCGGTCCAGTTCCTGCCATTTGGCCCTGGCGGCGACAACGCGCTGTTCGAGTTCTTCAATGCGCCTGATGTGTTGGATGCGATCCTCGGCTGTCAAGCTTCTCGGCTGGGCCTTGAATTTAGCCAGTTTGGCCTGGGCCAGTTCCAATTCCGTCTCGATCTTCTGCTTGTAGGCTTCTTGCGCGTTCATATGCGGTCCGTTTGTCGATATGTTGAGATTGTTCGCTAAAATTGTTTTCCTTCGATATTGTTCCGCAGTTGGGCTATTTCGAGACCAAGCGCCACACATTGTTTGCCGTCCATGCACATATCCGCATCCATCAGCTCAAGAAAATGATTCAGGGAGTGGGTGCCCTTTTTCAGGTGCACTACCCATGCTTTCTTCGCCTCGTCGTAGGTTGCATCGATGTCGATGCCGCATTCGCCGATTTCGGGATACAGTTGGGTGATTTTCCTGCACAAAGCCTTGTTGCCATACATGGTTGTCGATCCTTGCTCACGCATGCTGTGGGGAGTGCTCCTGAACGGCAGCAGGCTTTTTCTTCGGGTGGTGCTCGTTGCGCCGGCTGTGGGGATGAGCGCCGTCCTGGTGCGACAAGCCTGCGATATTCCAGGCCCGTTCCAAAAAAGTCATGAACCGTTCATGCACGCATTGTCTTGTTTGGGGCGTGATCCGGCAGGCCACGTTCAAAAGGGGATACACGCTGTGGTGCAGGAAATATTCCCTCAAGAATCCGATACGTTCCCAATATTTTACTGCAAACGATTCGATGCCTTTCTTGGAGGCCAGCACCGTAGCCACCTCTCCACTCCATTCATTCCAGTCGGCAAGAAATCCGGCGCTATCGAATCTCATGTTCCGTCCAAGGCATGCAAGCGTATCCATATCGTATCCGGGTAACTAAATGGTTGCGGACAATACCGGCGCCAGCGGATGAAATCCGACGGCATGATTGCACGCGACATCTCGGTATCTTCTCTTTAGCGATATCCGTGCCGCTACGGTGGCCGGGCTTAACTATCTTGATTTATTCTTGCAGAACAGCGCGTTAAAGCGGTGAACAAGGAGGGAGCGGCCAAGGGCAGGCCAGGGGAGGGGCGTTGCGCGCAACGGAAGTGGTGGATGCACCTGCCGGGTCGCGAGCAACGCTTCAAGGGCAGGGGTTACGATCGGGGGGACTCTTCGGTCAGGTGGAATTTCTTGATTCTCCGGTAGAGGGTGACCCGGTCGATCCCCAGCAGACGGGCTGCTTTTGCTTTATTCCAGGCGGTTTTGTTGAGGGCTTCCAGCGTTGCGCCGGAGTCGACCCTCTGCCCCTCACTGGAAGAGCGGCGCATTCCCGGAATTTTCATGAAATCCTGCGGCAGATGTTCGAAGGTGATAATGTTCTGTGAGCATAAGACAAAGGCGTGCTCCATGGTGTGCTCGAGTTCGCGGACATTGCCCGGCCAGGGATACCTGGAAAACGCCTTGAGAACATCCGAGGAAACGGCTGTAATGTTTTTTTTGAACTTGGCGTTGAACTTGGCGCGAAAGTGTTCGAGCAGCAGCGGAATGTCTTCGCGCCTGTCCCGCAAGGGGGGTAACCTGATCTCAACCACCTTGAGCCGGTAGTAGAGGTCTTCCCGCATCTCGCCCAGCCGGACCTTCTCCTGGAGGTTTCTGTTGGTTGCCGCGATCAGGCGGATGTTCACCTTGGTCGAGGCCGAACTGCCGACCCGCTCGAATTCGCTTTCCTCAAGAACGCGCAGGAGCTTGACCTGGATCGTGGGCGAGATATCGCCGATTTCATCGAAGAAAATGGTGCCGCCGTCCGCCCGGTGGAACCGGCCCTCGTTGTCCCTGACGGCGCCGGTGAACGACCCCTTGACGTGGCCGAAGAGTTCCGCTTCCAGCAGGTTTTCGGGCAAGGCCGAACAGTTCACCTTGACCAGCGGCTTATGGCTGCGGTCTCCGGAGAGGTGCAGGGCCTCGGCCACCAGCTCTTTTCCCGTCCCGCTTTCCCCGGTGATGAGGACCGTGGTCTGCACGTCGGCCAGGGCCTTGATCAGGGAATACACCTGCTGCATCGGTTCGCTTTTGCCAATGATGCGATGGAACTGCCGGTGTTCTGTCAGCTCATTTTCGAGCTCAATCACCTGGGTCTCGTCATGCACCACCATAACCACCCCCGCGGGCTGGCTCTGGATATCGAGGAGCGGATAGGTCCGCACGCTGACAACGCGTGCGGCGCGATTGCCCCGGTGGCATTCGATCCGGTCCGCCTCGACAGGTTTGCCGCTCTCGATCGCCGCCTCAAGCACCCCCAGGCATTTTCCCTCGCAGCATGCGAGGAGGGTGCCGAGGGGTTTGCCGATATCGTCTCGAGAATGCCCGCAAAGGGTTATGGCGGCTTCGTTGAGCGCAATCAGGGTCGCCTCTTTGTCGACGGTGATGATTGCATCCCTGACGCTGCGGAAGATCGCCTCCAGGTTGGCGCGGTAGCGCTCTTTTTCCTCATAGGCCACCTTGTATTTCAAGGCAGTCCGGGTGATGCACAGCAGGGACTCCTGATTGACGGGTTTGGGGATGTAGTCGAAGGCGCCCAGGCGGATGGAATCGGTCGCGGTCTTGACCCCGGGATCGCCGGTGATCATGACCACCGGGCAACTGAGCCCTCGGGCCTTGATCTCGCGCAGGATGTCGATCCCCGTCCCATCCTCGAGGATGATGTCGGCAAAGACAACATCGAAGCTCGTCTCGTTTAACCGGGCAAAGGCCTCGCCGCAGCCTGTGGCCGTGGTCACAATATGGCCCGCGGCCCGGAGAAATCGCTCAAAGGTGAACCTGATCGATTCCTCGTCGTCGATAACTAGAATTCTCGCGCTCATGCTCCCGCCTCGGCATCGTCCCGATGCACCGGTAACTCGATTGTAACCCTGGTAAATTCCCCTTGGATGCTCTCAAAGAGCAGTCTGCCGTCATGGTCGGCAATGATTTTCTGGGTGATGCTCAACCCGAGGCCGGTCCCCATGCCGTACGGCTTGGTGGAAAAGAACGGCTTGGTCAGGGCGGAAAGTTCATGGGCGGCAATCCCCACCCCTCGATCGTGAAAGACAATGCGCACAGAGGGGCGGCCGTCGATGGTCACGGCTTCGCCGGTGATGTCGAGGCGTTTGTTTGCATGTCGCCTCGCATACTTCTCGTTCAAGGCGTAGCGCGCATTGTTGATGATGTTGATTATGCACTGCTGGATCTGTTGAAAGTTGGCATCCACCGGAGGCAAATCGTCGGGAAAGGCGATCTTGAGCGCGATGCCCTCCTTGCGGATTTGCGCCTGGGTGAGAACGATGGCTTCCGCCATAATGTCAGGGATGCGGCAGGACCGTTTCTCTTTGCGCCGATCGCGCTGGGCGTAGGAGAGGAGAGTCTTGACGATGCGGCCGATCCGCTCTCCTTCTTTGACGATGCGGGTACCGATATCTTTTTCCAGGCTGTCCGGCGGGCACTCGTTGATCAGTATTTGCCCATAGTTGATGATGCCGGTGATCGGGTTGTTGATTTCGTGCGCCACTCCGGCAGCCAACTCTCCCAGCGACGCCAGGTGCGCTGCCTGGATTGCCTCTGCCTGCATCGCGATCTTCTCGCTGATGTCACCGACCAGCAGCAGCACCGCGATGACCGTGTCCGCCTCTTTGAGGGGAAAGGCCCTGACATCGAGCACGTTCCCCCTGAAAGTGGTGACAGCGGTTTCCTTGTGGCCGGTTTTGAAACATCGTCTGACTGGACAGTCCTCTGGAGTCGTCTGGTGGTCGTGGTGCAGTTTGGCGCAGTATTGCTCGACCGGGTCGGATGTCTCCTGGTCCCATTTCATCGGAATATCGCCATTCGTCCACAATACCTCCATCGTGGGGGAGAACAAGATCAGGGTGTCACTGATCGCATTCAGGAGCGTCCGGAATTCCTGGGAGAGTTTTTTGAATTTTTTTTCACTCTCGCTGAGGGCGGCGGTACGCTCTTCCACCCTTTCTTCCAGCTCTTGGTGCAGCCTGACAAGTTCCTCCTCGACCGCCTTTCGGGTCGATATGTCCGTGACCGAAGTCCGGCACAACGGGCTGCCGTCGGCATGCAGCGCCCAAATGCTGTCGATCTGAACAGGTAGTTCCGGGCCATTTCGCCGTTCCAGTCTCAGCTCGCAGGTATGTCGTTCGTTGCTCAGGAAAACCCGATCGAGGTGCGCCCGAAAGGTCGCTCTATCCGGCGCGGCGGCGTACAGCGTCAGGGAGGTGTTGATCAGGCGGCCCCGTTCAATTCCCAACTGGCCCGCAAAGGTGAGGTTTGCCTCCAGGATGCGCCCCTTGGTGTTTGCAGTGACGTAGCCGACCGGAGCGAATTCGTAGAGGTCGGAATATTTCTCCAACGATTCGCCCAACTGCTCCTGGGTCATGCGGAGCTCCTCGTTCTGCATCTCCAGCTCGATTTGGTGCACCTGCAATTCATGCACCAGCCGTTGACAGTCTTGCTCGCTCATGTCCGGAGGGTTTCGGGATGCCTGTTCTCCGCTGCGTTGCTCCGCCAAGTGGCGCAGCTTGGCAAGGCGATCTTCGCCTGATTGGTGTTCGGTCATAGCTGCCTCCTGGCCCTATTTTTTGGCGGTTGCGTCTGTCCTTCCGGACCCGGGTTTCCACGGAAACTGCTTCGCGCCACAACGGCGAGTCGCTCCCCTCTGCTCTATCTGGATGGATTTTTTTTTCGTATTTTCAATGGGAAATGTCGAAGTGTAACGTTTTGTGCCGAAATAGCGAAACATTTCTGCAACGCGCAACACTCTTTTTCTGTCGGGTTGTCCCCAGAACAGCCTTGGTCGTCAGCCAACTCTTTGTCGTTAAAGCATTAATTTTAAGACTTGGTCCTTCGATCTTTCCGGCATTGAATTTGCCAGGAGGGAGAAAGGGGCTCAAGGCAGAGGACGAGCCCATGCAGCTTGTCCTGCGGACAGGCGCGGAGGCGAAGCGCACACCGTTTACCAATCATGCAAGGATGTGAGATCATGGCCAACAAAGAATACCAACCCGGTGACCTCCATGGACTGCGTCAATGGGCTGAAGAGATAGTCCAGAGGAAAGCGGTTGCCGTGCCCGACAACCTCGCGGCGCGATCGTCCGAAGAAATCCAGGAGATGTTGTACGAGTTGCGGGTGCATCAGATCGAGCTTGAACTCCAGAACGAGGAGCTTCGCCGGACCCAGGCGGAATTGGAGGCCTCGCGTGCTCGTCTCGCCGATCTCTACGATTACGCGCCGGTGGGCTATGTGACCGAGAGCGAATCCGGGATGGTCGTGGAGGCGAATGTGACCGTTGCCAGCCTGTTGGGCGTGCCCCGAGGAGCGCTGGTGCACCTCCCCTTGAGCCGTTTCGTTCTGCCCGAGGATCAGGATGTCTATTACCACCATCGCAAACGGTCGGTGGAGACGGGGGAACCGCAGGTGTGCGAGCTGCGGATGCTGCGGCCCTCCAATCCACCCTTTTGGGCACGGCTGGAAGCGATTGCCGTCCATGGCCAGGGTGGGACGCCCGTGTACCGGATCGTCCTCAGCGACGTCACCGCATTCAAACGGGCGGAAGAGGGACGACACAAGTTGAAGGAGCAACTGGCGCAAATAGATAAGATGGAATCGATAGAGCGGCTGGCCGGCGGAGTGGCCAACGATTTCAACAACATGCTGGCCATTATCCTTGGTCATACCGAGATGGCTCTCAACCATGCGGACCCGGACCAGCCCTTTTTTGCCAATCTGCAGGAAATCGGCAAGGCGGTCGACCGTTCCGCCAATCTCACCTGGCAACTGCTCTCCTTTGCCCGCATGCAGACGGTTGCCACTCAGGGGCTCGATCTCAACCAGACCGTTGAAGGCCTGCTCGCGATGCTGCGGCGTGTTGCCGGCAAGGATATCGATCTGGTCTGGATACCTGGGCCAGGGCTGTGGCCGGTCACCATGGATATCTCCCAGATTGAACAAATATTGGTCAATCTGTGCAGTAACGCCCGGGATGCGATGGCGGGCAGGGGGCAGGTAACGGTTGAGGCCAGAAATACCGTCTGGAAAGCGGAAGAGAACGGCAGCCATGCGGGTTTTCCCTCGGGAGAATATGTGGCCATCGTGGTCAGCGACCAGGGGTGCGGCATAGCGGGAGAAGCCATGGATAAATTGTTTGAACCGTTCTTCACCACCAAAGAGGTGGGCCAGGGCACAGGCTTGGGATTGGCTATCGTCTACGGTATCGTCAAACAGAATGGCGGCTTCATCAGCGTCTACAGCGAGCCGGGCCAGGGAACGGTTTTCAAGGTCTATCTGCCCCGTCATGCGTCCAGGACCGAGCTGTTGCCGCAGGTCGAGCAGGCGCAATCCGGTTAGGCGGCGTCATGCGGCCATCGGCCTGTCCGGCCAGTCTGCACATGCGCACGTCAGACCAGTGAAGAGCGCTCTCGGTTTGTGAGGAAGCAACTGCTGGGGGCGCCTCGCATCCGGCTGAGGTTCGAGGAAAGAGGAGGTCGCAGGCATGAACACGCAAAATAGAGCACTGCTGGTTGCGATCGCCTGCCTGGGGTTGGCGATGTGGGCTGCGCCGCGCCTTTGGGCAGTCGACGAGACCCTGCAAGGCATTCTGGACCAGAACAGTGCGGATAAAATCGATACCCCGCAGGACGCTACCAATGCGGCGCATCCTGATTTTCCGCCGCCGTCTTTCGATGATGTTCTCAAACGGGCGGAAAAGGGAGAAGCGCAGGCGCAACACTTGCTCGGGCGAAGGTATTATTTCGGCGACAGTGTAACCCAGGACCGGGAGAAGGCAGTGGAATGGCAGACCAGGGCGGCCAATCAGGGCCATGCAACAGCCCAATATGTTCTCGGGTTGTTGTACGGTGCCGGCGAGGGGGTGCATCGAGATACACAAAAGGAGGTGGCATGGATCACCCGGTCGGCCGAACAGGGGTTGGCGGAGGCACAATATGCCCTGGGGATGATGTATCAGGCAGGAGAGGATGTGCCGCAGGATAGCCACAAGGCAGCGGAGTTGTTTTCCGGGGCGGCCGCCCAAGGGCATGAAGGGGCCAGGAGGCAATTGTCCGGACGCGCCACGCAGGGGCATCTGTAGCATCGCGCTTCTCCGTCTCTCATCCGTTTGGCCGGGGGAGGAGAGCGACAACAGGCGCAACGGAAAAACAGCAACGTTTACGAGACACGCAACGCTTTTCCCGTGCGGGGCATTGGTCTGTGTAAAGAATATTATCGTGTAAATTTATAATATTACATGCATAAACTCATCAAATGGGTGTTTGGTTGTTCGGGCATTGAACTTGCGTAATGAGAGGCAAGTGGAGCCTCAGGGCACACCAGCCAATGCCACCGAGAAATGAGCGGAGGCGGGTCTGCTGGCGAGATCATTGCGGCAAAATGAACACTCTAAAAACAACAGGGAGAATATCGAATGAACAAAAGGAAATTTCAAATGAAAACAGCGCATTCTGTGGCTTTGCTGGCGATGGCATCGGCTCTGCTGCTGTTCAGCGTGCCGGTGTGCGCTTCCACCATGGATGATCGCATCGAATCGTCAGCCAAGGAATCCTACATCTTTAAAAATTACCTCCATGACGATGCCATTACCATCGCCTCAAGGGATGGCGTCGTTACCTTGACGGGAACCGTCAATGAAGAGCCGCACAAAAAACTGGCGGTGGAGACTGTGTCGAACCTGCCCGGCGTGAAAGGCGTGGACAACCAGCTGGTATTGAAGGATTTTCAGGCTGCAGGCGGCATGGATGCGCTGGTAAGAGAGCGGGTGAAACTCGTCATGTCGTACCATCGCAATCTGAGTTCCGCCAAACCTGACATTCAAGTCAAAGACGGGGTCGTCACGGTCCGCGGTGATGCCGAGAACAGGGCCCAAATCGATCTGGCCACCGAATATATCAAGGATGTCGACGGTGTCAAAGAGGTGAAGAACGAGATGACCGTGGCAAAATCCGGAAAAACCATGGGCGAAAATGCTGCAGACTTGGGCGCATCGATAGACGACGCCTCCATCACGGCCCTGGCGAAGGCAACTTTGCTGTACCATCGTTCGACCAGTGCCCTCAATACCAAGGTGGAAACGGCCGGCGGCATGGTTACGCTGGGCGGAACAGCCAAAAACGCCGCTGAAATAGATTTGGCCACCAAATTCGTCAGCGATGTGCATGGGGTTAAGAGCGTGACCAACAACATGGTCATCGAAAAGCCTGAATCCAAAACCAAATAACAGTTGGCCCCTTGCAGGCCGGTCGCGGAATGGGCCAGTCGGCAAGGGGCGGCCCGGGTATCCGGGAGGGAGGCACGCATGTTGTGGACTATCGCCGTGGTTCTGTTGATTCTGTGGGCGCTGGGATTAGTGAGCAGTTACACCATGGGAGGGTTGATTCACATCCTGCTGGTCACTGCCCTGATTGTGGTGGTGGTCAATTTCCTTCAGGGGCGCAGGGGCGTGTAGTCGAGAGTTGGAGCAGGAAGCAGAATCTTATTTACAGGAGGCAGCATGACCTTACTGAATAATATTAATGCAGGTTGCCCTGACCGGCGAATTGCGAGCGGGTGGGTGAGGCGAGCAGAGGGCCATTGGCACCGCCGATCAGATAGCCGCCTATGCCATGGTGGTCAACGTTTTTACCAGTATGAGAAAATAAACTGCACTTACAAGCCGCGACACCTTCATCGTGCCTGTTTGTTCGGGGCACCATGAGGGGCCAAAACAGACGGCTGCTTTTTTAACCACTGCACCGGCCAGTGCGACTGACCAAGGAACGAATATGAAACAGTTTCGGCAGTGTAGAGCAATGGGCAGGCGTATTTCTTTGGGTCTGTTCCTGCTCGCCTTCTTCCATCCCGGCGGCGCTGCCGCCACTCCGGCCAGCGACGAATTCATCCGGGGGTATGCCACGGCGATCCTCCAGCGGGACTTCCAGGTCTCGGCGGCAACGCTCCGTGTTGAGTCCGGAGTCGTGTATATCCGGGGATTAAAGGCATCGGACGTGGTGCGGGATCGGATGAAGACTTCGCTTGCTTCCATTGAAGGCGTTCGTCAGGTGGTGGTTGTAGAGGGAGGCGAGTTCGCGTCAACGGGAGAGAAGTCGGATATTACAACCGGGGTCAACGTTTTTTTGCCCCGGGATTTGCTCTTTAAGCCGCTGCTGGCTGATCCCCGCTGGCCCCATTTCTCCGCCTCCTACCAGCAATATATGCAAAATGATCAACTGGATGGGGTGGGGTCGGCGACCTTTGGCGAAACCTTCAGCGTCTATCGCTTTGGGGGGCCATGGAACAGTCAAATGGAGGTAGGGTTGCAGGCCGGGGTGTTCTCCATTTTCGATATGGATGCAGACTCGCACGATCTGGTCAATGCCGACTACTTTGTGGCCGTGCCCCTCTCGTTCAAGAAAGACAAATTCACCGCCATGGCCCGGATCTTTCACCAGAGTTCCCATCTGGGGGACGAGTACCTGCTGAGCGGGCAATCGGGGGAGCGAATCAATCTGAGCTATGAAGGGGTCGATACGCTCCTCTCCTATAGCCTTCCGTACGGTTTTCGCATCTACGGCGGCGGCGGTTATCTGTTTGACCGCGATCCTGCCGATCTCAAGCCGTGGATCGCCCAGTCGGGTTTGGAATTCAGGAGTTCCGGAGCCTGGTGGGGCGGATCGCTCAGGCCGGTGGCGGCGGTCGATCTCCAGAGCCGAGAAGAGAACGATTGGGATCCGAGCGTGTCCCTGCGAGCCGGGGTGCAGCTTGAAAATCCCGATTTCCTCAGCCGTAAGCTGCAAATCCTGATTGAATACTACAATGGCAACTCGCCCAATGGGCAGTTTTATGCCCGCGATGATGTGGAATATATTGGGCTCGGCTTTCATTTTTTCTATGACTGAGTTGGCGCGGGTTGCAGGCGTCGGCACAGCACGGGCGTATCAGAGGCCTGTATAACCTCACATGGCTGGACCATGTGGCTCAGTCACAATCAAGGCATGAAAATCCGAACTTCGGAGAGATAACCTGAATCCGGACGACTATCTTCATATAAAAAAACACTATCTGGAACAGGAGGATGACATGAAATCAAGTACTCGGGATCAGGCAGAAGGCTCGTTCCATCAAATCAAGGGAAAGGTCAAGGAGATTGCCGGGAAAGTCAGCGGTAAGCCCGCATTGGAAGTTGAGGGCAAGGCCGAAAACAGCGCCGGCAAAGTGCAGGAAAAGATTGGCGAAATCAAGGCCGTCCTGGGGAAGTAGACCCGGGGCGAGATAGCCCTCTTGCCCGAATTGCCAGAACCGAAGGGTCGATTTTGTCAACGCCGGGCTCGACCAAGGTGGTTGACCGGAACGGTGCTCTGCGCCACCTCGATTGAAGAGAGGTTCGTGCAGAGCACCTTCTCTTCGCGCCGGCCGCTGCCGGTCCTTTCCTTCGCCGATTTCCAGTCCCCCCGACCTCCGCAAGCCGCTCTTTCTTCATTGCCCTGCCTCTGTCCTTTTTTGAATCGAGATGTAAACCTGCGACGATATGAATTGTCGCTGTTGTGCTGCGCGCTACGCTTTTCCCGCGCCTCGGTAGATCGGTCACGATGCGTGCTTGAGGTTATATCTCTGTAATCAATCGATAAAATTATAACCCTGCCCCCTGGTGCCATTTGGGCCTCAGTCTTGCTATAGAGGGTGTGGCAGGACAAGGTCGACCAGGAGTCAAAACGTCCCGGACGGACCGAGAACCACCAGGGTCGACAGGTGTTTTTTGACCAGGCTCCGAATGGAGCGAATCCACCCCTTGCAGGCATTCCCAATTCGGACGGCGACCAGCGCGTCTAGCACATACTCGCTTTTCAATATCCCACATTATCAGGTTCGAGCCGGTCGCGGGCCGTATCGCCGGTTCTTCAGGCAGCGAACTCGCAGGATCATAACGGTTGTGCGTCCCCCCCCTCTGGGCTGCACCATGACGTTGCTTGTTGCCAAGGGCCGTAAGGGCCTTGCTGCGATGGCGTCAGGATACAAGGGGAACAGTCCCTTGACCGGGCAATGGTGTCCGGCAAAGAGAGTTGTCAGGCGTTTTTCGAGGGAGGCGGCACATGCGTTTGCGCGGCCTCATCAAAAAACACAAACTGTGTCATACAGGAAAAGGTTAAGAATGGAGGGAACTATGAAAAAAAGAGCTATGGGGTTTGTCGGAATTGGTTGTCTCCTGATGGCGGGACAGGCTTTTGCATCGCTGGTTGACGTGCCTGCCGGCTATCAGGGGCCACTGTATTTCGACCTGCTGGACCACTCAAAGAGTCCGGGTCAAGAGGAGCCCTGTGGTGGGGTGTCATAACGGCCAATGTTGTTGTTAAGGCTCAAGCTCACGCTGCCGGGAACCGGATGTGGGATTCAGGTGCCAATAACCGGATGGGTGAAATGTTTTCCACCCTTTCCGGTCAAGGTGCTCTGGCGACCTCGGCAGGTCTCGTCATTGGGGGGCACGGTGGTGGCGTGGCCTTGCATGCAGTCGGCGACGTTGATTTGGTGCAGGGTACTCAAATCCGCAGCAGCGTCGGCGGATGCAATAACAATGGGAACATGTCCGGCTCAAGGGCGCTTCTGGGCGCGGTGCCAAGCTGCCGAAGGGCCCTGTGGCCGCGGTCAAAGAGGTGTTGAATGTGAATGCACCGGCTTCTGGCGAAGGTATCGCCACTGGTTCCTTGCCAACATACTCGCTGAACCCTCTTTTGCTTTCGGATGATTTTGGCCAACCAGCGGATTGGAGTCGGGAGTCGACCGGGTCAATGACGGCCCGGGCGGCCCCGGTTCCTGAACCGGCGACGATGCTTCTGCTCGGCATTGGCTTGATAGGTCTTGCTGGTACCGGCAGAAAACTCCGCAGGTAACTCATTCGTGCAGTCCTGAAAAAAAGGAACCGATAAAATGGTTCCTCTTTTTGTCTGGGTTTCATGTCGGTTGCTGAAGATTCATTCGGGATTCATAAAGCATGAACGCCCCTCCTTTACAAGTCGCTTCTATTGATGTGATCGCATCCAGTGGCCCGCCCGGTTGAAATGTAGCGGCAAGGTGGGGGTGGTCGCAACACTTGTGTTGCTCGCAACGTGTTTCTCCGTCAGGCCACTTTCAAGCAGGTCGTCAGTAAATTTTTAACTCTCCAAAACGACAAACAAAGTTCGTCTTGAACAGCTCGATGTCTTTCAGGCATTGAACTTGCGTTACAAGAGGTGAGGGAAGGCGCCTTGTCCCGGCGTCACCGTTGTTCCGCCAACCAAGGAGGTGCCCGTGAACCTATCCAATATCGCTATTGAACCGATATTTTCCATCCTAATCGGCATCCTGATTTTGGTTGTGCCGAGGTTTCTCAATTATTTTGTGGCCGTGTATTTGATTGTCATCGGTGTTCTGGGCCTGACCCATTCGATGCATTTCTAGCCGCGCTCGAAATGATCGAGAAGGTCATCCGATGCAGGGCAGTCCGGATGCAACGGCGTGACCATGCACAGGCCGCACATACAGGACCGGGCCAAGAGTTCGGGGCGCAGTTTAACCTTTTTTTGCAAGGGAGATGAACATGTCACTTGGCACAATATTACTCATCGTTCTGATTCTTATCCTGGTGGGTGTGCTCCCGGCCTGGCCCCACAGCCGGTCATGGGGGTATGCACCGGGCGGCACGGTCGGGTTCATCCTGATTATTTTACTCATCCTGTTTTTACTGGGAAAAATTTAACCGCAGAAGGAGATTGAAAATGAAGGTGTTTAAGGGTTTTCTGGCTGTCTTCGCCTTGGCTTCCGTTCTTGGACTGGGCGCGTGCAAGCAAGAGGGAACGGCCGAGAAGGCCGGAAAAAAGGTCGATCAGGCGGTAGAACAGGCCGGGAAAAAGATTGATCAGGCGACTGATAAAGCGGAAAAGAAAATGGAACAGGCCGGGGAATATATGGACGATACCGCGATTACAGCCAGAGTGAAGGCCGAAATAGCGAGTGATCCGATGCTCAAAATGTTCCAGATCACGGTGACCACCACCAAAGGCGTGGTGCGGTTGAGCGGCGCTGTCGATTCCCAGCAAAGCCTCGACAGGGCGCTGGAAATAACCCGCAAGGTCAAGGGTGCGCAGGCGACGGAAAATGACCTCGTGGTGAAGAAAGCCAACTAGGCAATGATGCCGTGCCGCCGCCGGTTCAATGTCACCGGTGCCAATCTTGGTCTTTTTCGAAGAGACTGGAGGCCAAGGTTGGCGAATCGTTCAAGAGTGCTTGCCCAACGGAGAACTACGTGTGCGGCTCTCCTGCTCCAAGTCACTCTAGAGAGGAGTTTCTCATGAAAGGAAAGACCTTCGTTTTGTTCTCACTGACAGCCGCCTTGTTGTTGCCTGCCGGGGTTGCGGCGGTGGCAGACAGGCCAGTTCAAGAAATAACGGGAACCCAGGAGCAGCAGATCTATGGCAGCCAGCTCATGGAGCAAGATGAGCGTGTCGAATATCACACCAAAATGCGCGCCGCGAAAACGGCAGAGGAGCGAGAGCTGCTCCGCAAGGAACATCACCAGCGCATGCAAGAGCGAGCAAAACTCCGCGGTATTCACTTGCCCGACGAACCACCGGTCAGAGGCGGCGGCATGGGAATGGGGTCCGGAGGCGGCGGGATGAGGGATGACAGCAACGGCAAACGCTGATCTCTTCGCCTTCGATTTCGCAGGACAGGAGTGACTTGGCGCAATGAAACGATAGCTCTGGCGAGGGATTCGTTTGTAGAAGGGCGCGGGTCGGTGTTTCCGTGTTTGCGAAAGGCCTCGGGGCTTTACTGCCTACGACAAACCGAACACGAAGGTCTGCTTTGCCTGCGCAGTCTCCATGTTTCCATGAAATCTTCTGCGTTCTTGGTTGCGGTCGAAATCTTCAACCAGTTTCGGTCCATGAAATATTTTCCACCGGTGACGGGAACGTGGTTGCTCATGGCAATTACAGGTGGAATCCCGTGTGCTTTTCTAGTTCTCCGGGGGGCGCTCAAGGCAGCGGTTCTCCGGAACGATCTGGTGAAGAACAATTTGAGAGAAGAGGCTGGTTCGGTTGGCAAAATCAGTTCGTGGCCACCTCACATGGATTATTTTCCCGAAGGAGTGAAAGCATTATGGCGAATCGGGTGCTGATTGTGACCGGCGACTCCGTTGACGCCAAAGCTCTGGAAAAAGTGCTCGGCAACTTCCAGGAGGGTGTGTTTGTCGTCGAATGGGTCAGGGGATTGTCCGAAGGGCTTGCGCGTCTGCGTGCAGGTGGAATCGATGCGATTATAGCGGATTTGGCTCTGCCCGACAGCCAAGGTATCGACACCTTTGACCAACTGTTCGCCGCTGCGCCGCATATTCCGATCATGGTTCTCAGCGCGGCGAATGACGAGATATTGACGACAATATCGGTACAGCGCGGCGCTCAGGGCTATCTGTCGAAAAGCAACCTGGAAAATTCCCTGGTGCCGCAATCGTTGCACAACCTTATTCAGCGCAAGGTTGTCGAACAAACCTATTTTCTGGAAAAAGCGCGGGCTGAAATCACCCTCAACTCGATCAGCGACGCAGTCATCGGTACCGATATGGCTGGCAATGTCGATTATCTCAACATTGCCGCCGAAATAATGACCGGCTGGTCGAGGGAGGAAGCGCGCGGACATCCCATTGGGGAGGTGATGCGCATCGTCGATGGTGAGACTCGCGAACCGAAACCCAATCCGGTCGACCTGGTGTTGCAGCAGAATAAATCGATGGCTTTGACTGCGGGAACCATTCTTATCCGCCGCGATGGTCACGAAGCGGCTATTGAAGATTCCGCTGCGCCGATCCATGATTGGAATGAAAGAATGACCGGTGCGGTGATTGTCTTCCACGATATTACGGCCGCCCAAACGATGGCCTTGAAAATGGCGCATCTGGCCCAGCACGATTTTCTGACCAAATTGCCCAATCGCGTCCTGTTGAATGATCGCGTGACCCACGCGATCTCCCTGGCGAAACGGCGTGGAACACACTTGGCGGTGCTCTTTTTGGACCTGGATAATTTCAAGCATATCAACGATTCGCTCGGCCATGCGACCGGCGACAAATTGCTGCAATCGGTTGCGGGCCGATTGTGCGCCTGCGTGCGCGGCTCCGACACGGTGAGCCGGCAGGGGGGGGACGAATTCGTGATTCTGGTGACCGAGGACAGGTTTGCTGAAAATGCCGCCCTGATCGCCGACAAAATTCTTGCCGCACTGGCAGCGCCGCACATCATTGGCGAACATGAGTTGCACGTGACCACCAGTATCGGCATCAGTGTGTATCCAGCAGACGGCCAGGATGCGGAAACCCTCCTCAAGAACGCAGATACAGCAATGTATAGCGCCAAGGAGCAGGGCCGCAACAATTATCAGTATTTCGAGAGCAACATGAATGTCCGGGTAGTCGAGCGTCAAGCCATTGAAGCCAAATTGAGGCATGCGCTGCAACGACAGGAGTTCGTCTTGCATTACCAGCCCAGGGTCAATCTCGAAACCGGCGCTATTACCGGGGTCGAGGCTCTGCTGCGCTGGCAACATCCGGAATGGGGCCTGGCGCTACCTGATCGTTTTGTACCAATCGCCGAAAGTTGCGGGCTGATGGTGTCGATCGGCCACTGGGTGCTGCGGGAAGCATGCGCGCAGGCCAAGTGCTGGCAAGAAGCCGGGCTTTCGCTGGATTCGATCTCGGTCAATATCTCTGGCCCGGAATTTTGTGCCAATACTTTTGTTGAGTCTGTGCGCACGATCTTGTCCGAAACCAGGTTGGCCCCCTGTTGTCTGCAACTGGAACTCACCGAAAGCGTGTTGATGCGCGATGCCGAATCCAGCATCGCCATCCTGGCGCAGCTCAAGAATATGGGAGTCCGTGTGGCGGTGGACGATTTTGGTTCCGGCTTTTCCAGCCTGAGTTATCTGGCCAAGTTTCCGGTCGATGTTCTCAAAATTGATTCGTCATTCGTCCATGACATTAGTGCTGCCACTGGGAATGGGATTATGGCCAGTGCGGTCATTGCCGTGGCGACCAGCTTGAAGCATCTGGTGGTGGCTGAAGGCGTTGAGGATCAATTGCAATGGGCGTTTCTCAAGGTGCAGCATTGCGATGAAGGGCAAGGTTACTTGTTCAGCAGACCGCTTGCTGCCGGGCCGTTCACCTCGCTGTTGGCCAGAGGCCTGTCAACAACTATCGTTCATGCAGAAAGGCCAGCGGCATAACCAGTCTAGCCCTTTGAAGAGACAAAGCATTCACAGAAAAAGTGATTGCCGAAAAAACAATAAGGAGACCGCACAATGAAAAAAGCACTCTTAGGTATACTCTTTCTGGTCATGGCTGTTCTTCTCCCCCATGCAATACGGGCAGAAGTCAATATCAGCATAGGATTTGGCCTGCCGGCACCGGTCTACTATGGAGGGCCTCCGGAGGTGATAGTCCTGCCTTACACCAACAACGTGTATGTTGTTCCGGATCATGATTTCGAAATGTTTTTCTGGAATGGCTGGTGGTGGCGGCCATGGGAAGGCCGCTGGTACCGCTCGCGCTACTATGACCGGGGCTGGGGCTACTATGACAATGTCCCCAGCTTTTATTATGACGTCGATCCCGGTTGGCGTGACTACTACCGAGACCGGCATTGGTCCGGGCACCGGTGGAATTACGAACGGATTCCCCATCAGCGGCTGCAGCGTAACTGGAAACACTGGCACACCAATCAATATTGGCAAAAAAACAAAGCCTACGGTGTAGAGAACTATCAACCCAGGGCGCAACGACAGATCGAGGAACTACGCTCGCAGCGGCAAGAGCAATATCGCCAACGGCCCGAGGTCCAGCGTTATCAGCAACAGGTTCAGGAACAACAACGTCAGCCGCAGTCACCGCGACATCAGCAACAGATTCGAGAGCCGCAACGGCAGCCTCAGGTTCAGGAGCGGCAACAGCAGGTCGAGGAACAGCAGCGCCAACCGCAGTCACCACGGTATCAGCAACAGATTCGAGAGCCGCAACGACAACCTCAGGCTCAGGAGCGGCAACGGCAGGTCGAGGAACAGAGGCGACCGCCTCAGTCGCCGCGGCATCAGCAACAGATAGAGGAACAACAACGACAACCTCAAGCCCAGGAACAGCAGCGGCACGTTCAGGAACCTAGGCGTCAGCCCCAGGCGAAAGAGCCGCGCCAGCAGCAGGTTCAGGAACAGCAACGACAGCCTCAGGCCGTAAAACATCCCAAATCCAAGAAACAGGAGCCCTCGTCAGAGGAACCTCAAAATCGAGACCGGGAACACCAGGGGGAATCATCCCGCCAGTAATCTCAAGATCAGAGCAAGACACATCGGGGTTACACCAAGAAAGCAAAGAGAGTGACACCTCGCAATCATGAGCGGCAGCACATTGCTGGACGAGAGGGAGAGGGGCGGCCCAGTGCGAAACCGATGTCGCAGATGGACCGCTGTTCTCGTTTTCACAAAAGAAGGCATCGGACTTGGCAGCAGTGTCCAGTCGCAGTCCTAGAGGGAAAGTATGGAAGAAAATAAACCGGCAATTCTGTCGCCGGAAGAGTGCATGCAGAGCATTGTTGAACTCAGCGGGGTGGAATATGAGCCGGGCGTTGCCGCTGACCTGTGGCCCATGGTATTGAATCATAAGTGGCTTCTTTCGGAAAAACTCGGCCGGGATGTGGGATTGCGGACGGCCTGTATCGATTTCCTGGAGAATGTGGAGCAGGGCCCCAAGGAGTATGAAATCCACCAACGGCAGAGCCTTCTCAGTGAAATGGGGGCGCAGGTCATGAGCAGAGAGATGTGGGACACGATCTCCGATTCTCAGCCCCCCAAGCAGTTGGTGCAGCGCAAAATCATCCTCCCCCTGATCGAGGAGGGGCTTTCCAGAAAGCATGGGGTCGTTCCCCCCAAGGCGATCATTTTCTTCGGCCCCCCGGGAACAGGGAAAACCCATTTTGCCAAGGCCGTTGCCGGGGCCTTGTCCTGGAGGTATATCGAGATCGTGCCCAGCATGCTGATGGTGGACGGCGTGGAAAGGATTGGGGCCAATCTGCGGGAACTGATGGAAAAGGCGCGGGATCTTGACGAGGTGGTTCTCTTTATCGATGAATTTGAAGAGATCGCGGGTAGCCGTGATGTGGGAGATCGGATCGATAAGTCCATTACCAACGAGTTCCTCAAGCAGATCCCCTTGATCAAGAATCAGGACAACAAGATCCTGCTGATCTGCGCCACCAACTACATCCGGCAACTGGATGCGGCCATGCTCCGTCCGGGAAGGTTTGATTGCATAATTCCGGTTGGTGGTTTAGACAGGGAAGGTAGGACAACTATCCTTGAATATTATCTTTCCAAACTTAATGCCGGGCACGTCGATGTGGATCGGATTGTCGAAATGACATCCGGATTCACTCCCGCCGATATCCAGTACCTGTTTCAGCAGGTCGCTCATTTCGCCTTTGAGCAGGAATTGGCCAGTCGAGAAGATTACCAGGTCACGGCGGAGACGTTTGTCCATATCCTGCCGAAAGTGCCTCCGTCCTTGAGTAACGCGGTGATCGAAGAATTTGAAAAGGACAGCGTCAGTTTTTCGCGAGTTTGAGGTTGGGGCTTTGCAGTGTTGAAGTGTTTCGGGAGCGGTCTTCCCGTCTACCCTTCCTCCTTTGACGGCCGCTGATCGGCACGACAAATCGGTTCAGCAAGCGGGGAGGCCGCCATGGCAACACGGAAACACCATAAAACCACCGCTGCTCCGGATGCATCGGGCGACACCAATCCCATCGAGGCGGACAACGGCGCGGAACACGGTGTTGCCATGCCGACGGCGGTCGAGGGGCATGCCAGTGGTTTTCCCATCGTTGGCATTGGCGCCTCGGCCGGAGGGCTGGCTGCTTTTGAGGCTTTTTTCTCGGGCATGCCGGTCGATGCCGATCCTGGTATGGCCTTTGTCCTGGTGCAGCACCTGGCCCCGGACCACAAGAGTATTCTCACCGACCTGATCAAACGCTACACCCGGATGCAGGTTTTCGAGGTCGAGGACGGCATGGTGGTGCGGCCCAACTGCACCTATATCATCCCCCCCAATCGCGACATGGCCTTTCTCGGCGGCACGCTGCAACTGTTGGAGCCCTCCTCTCCGCGCGGCCAGCGTCTGCCTATCGATTTTTTCTTCCGCTCATTGGCTCAGGACCAGCACGAACGGGCCATCTGTATCGTGCTTTCCGGCACCGGCAGTGACGGCACCCTGGGGGTGCGGACCGTCAAGAGCGAAGGCGGCATGGTTATGGTCCAGGCCCCCGATTCCACCGAATACGACGGCATGCCACGCAGCGCCATCGCCACCGGCCTGGTGGACTTTGAATTGTCGCCGGCCGAGATGCCCGCCCAACTGATCGCCTATATGGCCCATGCCTTCGGCAAGCCGCCAAGGCTCACCACCGTGCCCCCACCAAAGAGCGAGCATGCGCTCAAAAAAATGTTTGTCCTGCTGCGCGCTCAGACCGGCCACGATTTCTCCCAGTACAAGCCAAGCACCATTAACCGGCGGATTGAACACCGCATGGCCCTCCACCAGATCGAAACGATGGACGGCTACGTCAAGTATGCGCAGCAGACGCCCACCGAGGTGGAATCCCTGTTTCGCGACTTGTTGATCGGTGTCACCAATTTTTTCCGCGATCCGCAGGCGTTCAAGGCCCTTGAGGAAAAAGCGATTGAGCAACTCTTTGCCGGCAAGTCCGCCGGAGATGCGATTCGGGTCTGGGTGCCGGGATGCGCCACCGGCGAGGAGGCCTATTCCCTCGCCATCCTGCTCGCCGAACATCAGGAGTCGTGCAAGGAGGGGTGCAAAATTCAGGTCTTTGCCACCGATATCGACAACCAGGCGATCGCCACGGCCCGCGCCGGGATCTATCCGGCTGGAATCGCCGCCGACATCTCGCCGGAACGGCTGGCGCGTTATTTTTCGGTCGAGGACAACGGCGACTCCTATCGCATCCACAAGGGCATCCGCGACCTGTTGGTCTTTTCCGAACAGGATGTGATCAGGGATCCGCCCTTTTCCAGGCTCGACCTGATCAGTTGCCGCAACCTCATGATTTATATGGGGTCGGATTTGCAGAAAAAACTCATTCCCCTCTTTTACTACGCGCTCAATTCCGGCGGCTTTCTCTTGCTGGGTACATCGGAGAACGTGGGCGATTTCGGCAATCTGTTCGCCGTGCAGGATCGCAAGATGAAGCTCTATCGGCGCAAAGACACGTTACAGGGTGCCTCGCGGGTCGGTCTGGGCAGTTTTCTGCCGCCCCTGATGGCTTCGGACGCAGCACTGCCGCAGGCGGCAAGCAAGATGACCAGCCACCGGAACCCGACGCTGCGCGAGGTGACCGAGCAAGCACTGCTGCAGCAGGTCGCCCCGGCCAGCGCCCTCGTTAACGGCCACGGCGATATTCTCTACATTCACGGCCGGACCGGGTCGTACCTCGAACCGGCAATGGGTGAGGTTGGCGTCTACAACATTGTGAAGATGGCGAGAGAGGGATTGCGGCACGAATTGACCAAGGCCCTGCATAAAGTGGTGGCAGGCGTGGAGATTGTTCGCTGTCCCGGCCTGCGGGTCAGAACCAACGGCACCAGTACGCTAGTCGATCTGACCGTCCGCAGGGTGACAGCCGATCCAGCCGCGATGTCCGTGGCCCCTTTGTACCTGGTCATCCTGGAAGAGTCGCGCGACCACCAGCCATCGCCGCAGGCCGGAGTGGACCTGCCGGCGGAACGCACGTCAGACTCGGATGTCGACATCCGGGTGGCTGCGCTCCAGCAAGAGCTGCGAGCCAAGGAGGAGTACCTCCAGACCACCAACGAGGAGCTGAAGTCCTCCAATGAGGAGATGCAATCAATCAACGAAGAGTTGCAGTCCACCAACGAGGAGCTGGAAACGTCGAAGGAGGAACTGCAATCGGTCAACGAGGAACTGGCCACGGTCAATGCCGAATTGCTCAACAAGGTGGCCGACCTGACGCGCGCCAACAACGACATGAGCAACCTGCTGGCCGGAACCGGCATCGGCACGGTTTTTGTCGATCATGGGCTGCGCATCCTGCGCTTCACCCCCGCCGCCACCAAGATCATCAACCTGATCCAGAGCGACATCGGGCGTCCGGTGGGGCACATTGTCTCCAACCTTGAGGGCTACGACGCCTTGCTTACCGACACCCAGGCCGTCCTGGACACCTTGGTTCACAAAGAAGTAGAAGTCCATTCCCAGGCCGGAATGTGGTACGCCATGCGCATTTTGCCCTACCGCACCCTGGAAAACGTGATCGAAGGCGCGGTGATCACCTTTACCGACATCACCGAGAGCAAACAGATGAAGGCTGCCCTGAGCGAGGCCCATGCCCATCTGGCCGAGGCTGTTGTCGCCACGGTGCGCGAACCGCTGCTGGTGCTGGATGCCGCATTGCGGGTGACCTCGGCCAACAAAGCTTTTTACAACACCTTCCAGGTTACGCCTGACGTCACCCAGGGACGACTGCTCTATGAGTTGGGCAATCGTCAGTGGGACATCCCGGCGTTGCATGCCCTGCTGGAAGAGGTTCTGGCCCACAATGCCGTGTTCAATGACTTTACCGTGACCCACCAATTTGAAACAATTGGGTGGCGCACGCTTCGTCTCAACGCGCGTCGCATCTTTGGGGAGCCAGGTCAGTCCGAGCTGATTCTGCTGGCGATTGAGGAGGATGCCACCAGCTGTTCTCAGAATCAAAACGACATCGAAGCGGGAGAACTGCCACCGCAAAGATAAGGAGATTCTTGCATGGACAGCACGAAAAAACGGCCAGAAGCCGCCAGCGAACTGCGGCAACGGGCCGAGAAGTTGGTTAGGGGGAGCACGCCGGCACTGGAAAATCGCACGGCTTTTTTGCCTGAGGAAGCGCAAAAGGTTGTTCATGAACTCCTGGTGCACCAGATCGAACTGGAGTTGCAGAATGAGGAACTGCGCCGCACCCAAGTGGAACTGGACGCGGCTCGGGCTCGTTATTTCGACCTCTACGATCTGGCGCCGGTGGGCTATTGCACCATCTCCGAACAGGGAATCGTCGAGGAAGCCAACCTCACCGCCGCCGCCTTGCTGGGGGTGGCCCGGGGAGATGTGGTCGGGCAACCGATGAGCCGTTTTGTCCTGCCCGAGGATCAGGATATCTATTACCGCCATCGCCACCAGTTGTTCGCGACGGCAGAGCCGCAGGTCTGCAGATTGCGGTTGCTGCATCCGTTCGGTCCGCCATTCTGGACGCGGCTGGAAGCAACCGTGGCCGGAGGCGACGAGAGCGGGCCACTCGTCTGCCGAGTCGTGCTGAGCGACATCTCCGAGAACAAGCGGGCGGAGGTGGCGCTTGCCGAAAGTGAACTGCGATACCGTACCTTGGCCGATTCCGGTCAGGCCCTCATCTGGACCGCCGGTCCGGACAAGCAATGCGAGTATTTCAACCAACCCTGGCTGGATTTCACCGGCCGGACCCTGGAGCAGGAACGTGGCGAAGGCTGGCTTCAAGGCGTGCATCCGGAAGACCGTGACCGCCGCCTGGCGACCTATGTCGCCGCCTTTGACCGGCGCGAAAAGTTCAGCGTGGAGTATCGCCTGCTGCATGCCGGCGGCGATTACCGCTGGCTCCAGGACGACGGCACTCCCCGTTTTGACGCCTCAGGCCATTTCTTGGGATATATCGGCCATTGCCTGGACATTACCGCGCGCAAACAGGCGGAGGAAGGGCAGAAGATTCTGCAGGAACAATTGATCCAGGCCCAGAAGATGGAATCGGTGGGCCGCCTGGCCGGCGGGGTGGCGCACGATTTCAACAACATGCTGGGCATTATTCTCGGCCATGTCGAGATGGCTCAGGAAAATCTCGATCCGAGTTCTTCCCTGTTCGCCGACCTGGAGGAGGTTCGCAAAGCCGCCAAGCGCTCTGCCGCACTGACCGCGCAGTTGCTGGCCTTTGCCCGCAAACAGATGGTCGCCCCCGAAGTGCTGGATCTCAACGAAACCGTGGAAGGGATGCTCAGGATGCTGCAACGCCTCATCGGCGAGGATATCGATCTCGTCTGGACGCCCGGGACAGATCTGTGGCCGGTCAGGATCGATCCCTCGCAGCTCGATCAGATTCTGGCCAACCTGTGCGTCAACGCCCGCGATGCCATCGCTGATGTGGGTACAATATCCGTTGCCACCAAAAACGCTGTCTTTGACGCCGAATTCTGTGCCGCGCACCACGATTTTGCGCCTGGTGCCTATGTGTTGCTCGTGGTCAGCGACAACGGCTGCGGCATGGACAAGGAGACGCTGGCCAAAGTGTTCGAGCCATTTTTCACGACCAAGGAAACCGGCAAAGGCACGGGACTGGGCTTGGCCACGGTGTACGGCATCGTCAAGCAAAACAACGGATTCGTCAATGTCCACAGTGAGCCAGGGCAGGGGACAACGTTCAACATCTACCTGCCCCGGCACCACGTCAGGACTGCGTTGTTGCGGCAGGAAATCCCGGCTGTGTCTGTTTGCGGAGGCCACGAAACCATCCTTTTGGTGGAAGACGAGTCGGCCATCCTGGAAATGGCCACGATCATGCTTCAGCAACAAGGATATACAGTCCTTGCTGCGGCCACGCCCACGGGAGCCATTGAATTGGCCGGGAATCATACCGGCGAGATCCATCTGTTGCTGACCGATGTGATCATGCCCGAAATGAACGGACATGACTTGGCGCGGCGACTGCTCACGCTGCACCCGGATTGCAAACGGCTGTTCATGTCCGGATATACCGCCGACCTCATCGCCCATCATGGCGTCCTGGACGAGGGCGTCAATTTCATCCAGAAGCCGTTTTCAATGAAGGACTTGGCCACCAAGGTGCGCGAGATATTGGAACAGGCATAGGCGGACCATCCGTCCCCTCTGTCGGGCGGGGAAGGGTTGCATTCCGCACAAAAAACAGGGGGAGATTGCAATGAAAACAAAAGTGGGCGTGTGGATCGATCGCAGAAAGGCGGTTGTCGTGGCGGTGACGGAAGACGGCGATGATATCGGCCTGGTCGTCTCGAAAGTGGAAGAACAGCTCCGCCGCGCCGGCGATTCGCCGTTGAAGGGTAGCTATGAAGCGCATCGCGTACCGGCGGACGATCGCCGTCAGAGAGCGTTGACCAGGCATCTCGATATTTACTACGATGCGGTCATCGCCTGCATTCGCGATGCGGAATCTATTTTGATCTTTGGTCCGGGGGAGGCGAAAAACGAACTGGAAAAACGTCTGGAGAAGAGCAATCTCGGAGGCCGCATCGTCGAGATAGAAACGGTTGATAAAATGACCGACAAACAGATCGCTGCCAAGGTCCGGCTTCGGTTCCATGGTGAAGTCTAAGTCCTCGTCACTATTGAATAGATTGTTGTTATGTTTCGCCTTGGTGAAGTTTGGATGGAAATCATCCGCTCGCTGAGGTTGTGATTTGGTGGTTTTGCTGATAAAATAAACATAAATTTAATGCGATGCATAACTTCTAGTCTTTGTTCATGCCCCGATTTGGTCCAATTTTAACCTCGGGTAGAATTGCGTGTATGAAATTGTAAGTTTGATCAAAAACGATAACAAAACAAACAATTGGGTTTTGCGTTCAAGTCCCATCGTTCCCCATTCACTCATCCAAAGAAGTCCAAGGACATACATAAGCCCGCTTCCTGATTAGGAAAGCGGGTTTTTTGTTGTCCATTGATGTCCAGGGAAACCCATTGACAGCCGGGGGTAACTGGGGGTAACTCCACATCACAGTACGAGGGTTACCCCCATGAAGCTCACAAATGTAGCCATTTCACAGGGTAAGCCGACAGGGAAAACACAGAAGCTCTTCGACGGCGGCGGTCTTTTTCTGGAGGTTACCCCCACGGGGGCGAGGCGCTGGCGATTCAAATACCGGGCCGTGATGCAGTCAACCCCGGGGAAGTCGCAGACCACTTCTCCTCCTGTTGAAGGCTTAACCGCCGCCTGTTGCTATTGTTCCCGGACCCTCTATGGCCCCCTGCTGGCAGGACCGTCTGATGCCGGCAACGAGGTGCCGGGAGAAGGGGGATGCCGGGCCGAGGGTGCAACGGCCGCCGGATCGAGCCGATCACGGATGCACCGAACATCTCCGTCAAGCCGCCTTTGTCGCCGCCGATGGCGGTGTGTCGCCCTGCGTGTACACCAATCTGCCGCTCAGCGCTCAAGTGGTCCATTGGGTCGACGGGTGGGCAACGGATCATGTTTCTCTGGTTTTTGGCAATATCAGCCAACAATCGTTTGCTGCCATCCGGCGCCCCCGCGGGTATAGTGATTTTCGGAAAGCGCATGAGGACGGGTGGCCGCCCTTTCCGTGCCGAAATTGCGTCGGGATGCGGATGCACTCAAGTGGGTCATCGTCTCGAGCGGCACAATAGCAAGTGGTGGCCGGATATCAGGGCACAATCAAGGAGGAAACGCAGATGAGCAGTGGCAAGGAGATGATGGCGCAGGCTGATCGGGAGATGCTGGTGCGGATGGTGATGGACGGTTTTCGCCGGGTTATCGTGCACTATGGCGCCTGGTTCGCCGAGGTGGAGCATCAGGTGGGCCTGGAAAAGGCGCTGGCGGTTGAGGAGGACGTCTGGGCGGCAAGTCTGGGCAACCAGGTGGATCGCCTGGGCAAGACCCTCGATTTTTCTACCGAGAACGGCATTCCGGCTGTCTTGAACACCCTGCCCCGCGAGGTATTGACCGATCTGATCGAAAAGCTGAGCATCAACTGGCTGGCTAATGACGGCATCTGGTTCCAGGCGGTGGAGCGCCGGTTCGGGATGGGCGACGCCAAACGGTGTAACGATACCTGCTGGACCCGGTTTTCCCCCTTTGAGGCGGCCCGGATCAAGCAACTGCTCGACCTGCCCGAGAACGGCGGCATTCCAGCCCTGAAAAAGGCGTTGGGTCTACGGATGTACGCCTTTATCAACGAACAGTCGATCGAAGAGCTCAGCGACAACTCCATCGTTTTTTACATGAACAATTGCCGCGTCCAGGCGGCGCGCAAGCGGAAAGGGCTGCCCGATTATCCCTGCAAGTCCGCCGGCATGGTGGAGTATCCCGCCTTTGCCCGGACCATCGATCCCCGCATCACAACCGAATGCGTCGGCTGCCCGCCGGATGCCCACCCGGAGGAGTGGTTCTGCGCCTGGAAATTCACCCTTGAGGAGTGAGGGCATTTCTGCACGGTCCTTTCGGCTGTGCCCAAAGAACACAAGCCCCATATTCCCGTTGCCACGGGAATATGGGGCTTTCATTTTTCGAGAAGCGTCACGGGGGATCGTGTTGAACGCCTCGTTCCGCTGATTGAATCTATTTTGCCACTGGTAACGTTCGCTTCTCCTTGTTGACATACTTGAAGAAGACCGGGAAGGCGACGAAGAAGGCGACGCAGATCAGGTATTCGACCCCCTTGATGTGCGAGTAATAATCGACCAGGGTGTGCAGGGGTTGCATCATGCCGGTGGCCAGCATGTACTGCCGCGCCAACTCGCCGAATTGCCAGTTGACCTGATGCAGGGCGCCGACAAAGGCGGCCGCCACCCAGAGAATCACCAGGGTTCCGAATCCGAGCATGATGGTTGTGAACCGTTTGCCGCTTGTGTTGTCAGACATTGTTTTCCTCCTTTCTTCAGTGGTTATGCAGTGTATCAGTTGCCGATAATGGTGCTGACGTAGCCCTTGATCAGATTGCCGACGCCGCCGCTGGCCAGACCGCCGATCAGGCAGGCCATGGCCCAGATGCCGATCAGACCGGCCATGGTCATAACGACCCGCAGGGTGAACTTGGATGTCTCCTGGGCGACATCGGTCTTGGTTTCGTTCTTGTTGATGATCTGGGTGGTCATGGGGTCCTCCTTCTGTGAGCTGATTGGCAGGTGCGTTGCTTTGCCCTTGGAATTGCACCCCTGATGCCAAAGGAAGGGCACAGGGAAAAGAAAGGCCTTTTGTCTATTAATATTCTGATATAATGAGATTTTTTTTGAACCCATCTTCTTGATCGTGCCGGTGCCGCTCCCACGAAACCGTAGCGCGAGCCGGTGTCGACCACAGCTTCGTGGCGCAGGGGGAGCGAGGGTGTGGCGGATGCGGCACGGTTGTGTTGCGGAGCGAGGTAGACAGGTCGCCGGATGCGGCCCTGTGGCGCGGGGCAAGGGCGTAGCGCACGGAGATGAGGGGACGGGCAGCGGGAGGGAAGGAGGTCAGGCGACGGAAGTGCGGCAGGGCAGCGTGAGCAGCAGGCGCTTGCCCGGAGCGACTGCCTCGGCGGTGAGCGAAGCCTGATGCCTCTGCAACAGGTGCGCGCAGAAGAGGAGCGAGGGCCAGGCCGACCCTGGGCGCTCCTCATCCCAGGCACCGGCGCTGTTGGTCAGCACCAGACAGAGCCGGAGGTCTGCTCCGGGTAGACTCCGGCATTCCACGCTCAGCCGCTTCTCGGGCAATCCGCCGGCTCCCTCGCGGTTCAGCGCCCGGCGGCCTTGCTGCAACAGGGTGAGCAGTACCAGCCAGAGATCGCCGGCGGCCATCGTCGCCTCATGCCGGCATTCGGCGGGCAGGCGGAGCGTAATGGATTCTGCCCGCAACGGTTTGTCGAGGAGCAGCGCCACCATCCGGAAAAGGACGGACAAGGCAATGCTCGACGCGCCGCGGTCCGGCTGCCATTGACCGACCCGCTGCAAGGCCGCGATCAGGTCCGCGGTCTTCCGTTCCTCCTTGACGAGCGCCTGATACCGGCCGGCCGTCTGCTGCTGACCGACTCCCTGCTCGTCGATATCGATCAGGGTCTGGGTATAGTTGATCACGCCGTTGAGGCGATTGGTCAGCTCACTCGCCAGTTCCGCGCCGATCCAGCCGGTGACGGCGTACCGGTAGCGGAGCGCCTCCTGCTGCATCCGGCCGGGATCGACCGGATCGACCGCATTGCTTGTCCCGTGGAATGGACCGGTCGCGACGAGCAGGCTGCCGATCCGCTCGGTCAGGGTTGCCAGGGAACAGGGCGGGTCGCCCTCCCCTTTCTCCGCGATCAGCCGGCAGAGGTCGAGCATCGGGGCGGCCAGATGCCGGTTGAGCAGATAGAGCAAAGTGCAGGACAAGACCACGATCAGCCCCAGGGCGCCGACGATGATCCGGTGCAACCCCAGGAGAATGGTCTGGGTATGGTCGCTGAGCAGAAAGCGGAACTGCTGGAGGCCGATGGTGGTGCGGTTGAGGAAACGGACCAGTTCTGCCGTCTCCCTGATTTTTTCTTGCCGCTTTTCCTGGATGGTCCGGAGCCGCACCTCCAGGCCGACAAGGTCGACCCGGGAGGGCAGGGAGCCTTTCAACCCTTCGGGGACGAGAATATTGCCCTGCAACCCCTCCGCCTCTTTTTCCAGATGCTGCAACTCGCCGTTGAAGGCATGCAGGGCGACATCTTCCCCCAGGATCAGCGATTCGTTGAGATGATCCTTGATGGCGGTGAACTGGAACAGCAGCCGGTCGCCGTCGGCCACTGCCTGCCGGCACTGGTGGTACAGGAGGTACTGGCGGACGCCGAGGATGAGGACCAGGGCGAGAAAAATCAGAACGGTTGCGGTAATGGCGAAGAAAAGCCGTTTGAGGGGCCAGTGGGACCATTGCATCTCGATTTTTCCCTGCTGTAGGACCGGCACTGTTCACCTCCGGGATAGTTGCGGATTCCGGCGCGGAAGAGGAGGATTGCCGGAATCCGCAACCGGACAAATTATTTCTCCCCCTGCCATTGGTAGAGAATGGGCAGTCGGTAGAGGAGAAAACGGTAGACGATGAAATAGAGGGCAAAGATGGTGATCGTCACCCACACCTCCTTCCAGTGGGGAATCTCCTGGTAGAGCTGCCAGTTGAAGCAGATCAGGGCGGTATTGAGCCGGTTCCAGACAATGCCCAGGACCGAAATCAGCGCCGCCCACCGCACCATGCCCACCAACCGGTTCTTGACGCCAACGGCGAACAGGATCATCGGCAGCACCACCGCCAGCCCCATCTCCAACAGAAAATACTGGCCCCAGCCGGTGAGCAGATGCGGCCAGTCGTTGTCATGGGCCACCCCCACCAGCTTGATGACCAGATAGGTGATCAGGGCATAGGCGCAGCCCTTGCCCAGGCCGAGGGTGCATTGGTCGACATTGTCGAGAAAGCGGGCGTCGCAGCGCCAGGTCATATACTTCTTGCACAGGGTGCTGGCGACGATCACCATCGACAGCCCGGCAAAGATGGCGGAACAGAAAAAATGAATCCATTGAAAGTTGGCCGAAAACCAGAGGGGATGCACCTTGGCGGGGGCATAGGTAAAGAGCGCCCCCAGTGCCCCCTGGTGCAGGGTGGAGAGGATGATACCGGCGATGGTCAGGCCGATGGTGATCGATTTGATGAACCGTTTGCCCTTGAGCCAGCCGACCCACTCGAAGTAGGCCGACGAGACCTCGGCGACCTGCACCGAGAGGTAGGTGGCCACATGCCAGGCCACCAGAAACAGCACCGCCGCCGGTCCCAGGGAGACGAACATCGGATAGTACAGCCGCCAGGGCATGCCCAGGTCGACCTCCAGGTAGACCACGGCAAAGAAGTAGCCGAGCAGGCCGTTGAGCAGGGCCAGCCGTTCGATGGGCACGAAATCCTTGCGGCCGAAGATCTCCACCGTGGTGCCGAGGAGGAAACCCGAGGCCGACAGCGGCACCATGCCAAACAGGCCGAAGCCGAGGAACAGCCCCCAGGGATAGTCGTTGGAGGCGTGGGTGACCGAGGCCAGGCCGAAGAAATAGCGCTCAAGGATGATCGGCACACCGATGGCGAAGATGACGAGCAACACCCAGTTGACCGGATTGCGGAGGAACTGGGCCTGGTACCCATCAAAGCTCAAGCCCAGCATGAGTTTTTCCTTGATGCTCCACACACCCCCATCCGGCTTGATCGGGGAGGCAATGGCCGCTTCCTGCTTGTTGTCGATAAAGGTGTTCATGGCTCAGACCTCCTCCTCATTCTTGTTCAGTTGTGCCCTCTTGTCTTTCCTGGCCGCCAGCAGGTGAAACCCGGCAAACAGGGCCGGCCAGATGGTCAGCACCATGGGGACAATGGAAAGGAAATCCTTGACGTAGTTGAGGATCGGTTCCTTGGGCACGCTGGTGTCGAACCCCACCTGTTCAAAGGGCGCGGGCGAAAGATACATCCAGGCCGTACCGCCCGCCTCGTGTTCGCCGTAGATGTGGTCCACATACGCGCCGGGATTTTCCCGGATGCGCTGCTTGCCCATGGTCACCAGATCCGAGCGGCGGCCGAAGGTCAGGGCCTCCTGCGGACAGGCCTCGACGCAGGCCGGGGGCAGGCCCTTGGTCAGCCGGGTGTCGTAACAGAAGATGCACTTCATGATCCGGGGATGGAAGGCGCTGGAGTAGCGGAAGGCCGGGATATAGAAGGGGCAGGCCACCATGCAGGTCCGGCAGCCGACGCAGACGTCGGCATTGTAGATCACCGCCCCTTCCGGGGTCTTGGTGTAGGCATTGACGAAACAGGAGGTCAGGCAGGCCGGTTCCTGGCAGTGGTTGCACTGGATTTTCCGAAAGAGCGGATGCTTGCGGCCGGGGATCTCGTAGCGGTTGACCACGGTGTAGCGGGTCTCGTCGGTGCGCCGTTTCTGACCGTGGTGCAGCTCGTCGAAGACCGAGAAATCGGTGAAGGGTTTCTCCGGGGCCGGCAGGCGCTGTTCCTTGTTGCAGGCGGCCTCGCAACTGCGGCAGCCGACGCAGCGCGACAGGTCCACCAGTACACCCATGGCGTTGGGATAGCCTTCAAAAGAAGCGGCCTCTGTGTTCTTGGCCAGGGAGGTCGTTGCCGCGGTGGAGGCCGCCAGGCTGCCCCGCAGAAACCCTCTCCGGTCGATCAGTTGGTTCATTCTCGTTCACCTTTGTGGTTGATGTTTTCTGGATTGATCCGATCAGCGGGCATGGTTGTCCCGCCCCTTGGCTGGTTGGGCCTTGCCGGCGGCCTGACTGTTGAGATGAAAGAATTGCTTGCCCGCGTCGGTGAGGGCATGACATCCCTCACAGTCCGAGGGCGCGTTCTTTTTGGCATGACACGGCACGCAGTTGAGGTGATAGGCCCCCTTCAGGCCGGGTTTGTCGATGTGGTACAGGTTGCGGTGGTCGCCCGCGGTCACCTGCTCGGGATAGAATTGTTTTTGGGTATGGCAGTCCTTGCAGGCGACGATGCTTGCCTCCGGCGAGTAGGCATGGCAGCGGCTGCAGTTGGGATCCATGTCCTGCTGGCCGGTGGTGTGATGGTGGCAATCCTTGCACCGGGCCAGCTTCGTATGGCGCACATGGCTGAATGGGACCGGTCGGTACAGGTTGGCCAGGGCACCGATGGTCATCGTTTCCGGCGCATCCAACTGGTCCATGGCCTGACCGGGCGAGGCCAGCGTCCCGGCCAGCAGCACAACCGCGGCCGCCAGCATGGCCTTGGGGTTAATTGTCATGGGAGAACCTCCGTCTGTTCGTGGTTGTTATTCCTGTCATTCTTGCCTCCGTTTTCGGTCAATGAGCGTTCCAGCTCCCGTTGTTTCAGATAACTGCGATAAACGATGTCGACTTCCTCGGCGTCCATGGTCTCGTTGAGGAGCAGGGCCTCGGCGAATTTATGGAGAAACCGGTTGTGCTTGTGCAACAGGGCCTCTGCCTGGTCGTAACAACCGTTGATCAACCGCTTGATTTCGTGGTCGATCCGGCGGGCGATCATCTCGCTGTGCGGGGTACGCTGATCGCTCTCGCTGAGGCCCCCCTCGCCGCTGCGGCGGTAACTGACCGGACCGAGCGCAGGACTCATTCCCCATTCACAGACCAGGCGGGCGGCGATCTCGGTGGCCTGGGCGATGTCGTTGCTCGCTCCGGTGGTCAGACGGTTGAAGACCAGCTCCTCCGCCGCCCGTCCGCCCATGAGGATGGCAATCCGGTTCAAGAGATAGTCGCGGGAATAGGTGAGGCGCTCGTCCAGGGCCACCTGCTGGGTCAGGCCCATGGCGCGGCCGCGGGGGATGATGGTGATCTTGTGCAGGGGATCGGTCTCTTCCAGCAGCAGGCCGACAATGGCGTGGCCCGCCTCGTGGTAGGCGGTGAGGCGGCGGTCCTGCTCGCTGACCGCGATGCTCTTGCGTTCCAACCCCATGACGATCTTGTCCTTGGCCTCCTCGAAATCGGCCATCTCCACCGTCGCCTTGTTGTGCCGGGCGGCGGTCAGGGCCGCCTCGTTGACCAGGTTGGCGATCTCGGCGCCGGAGAAGCCGGGGATGGAGCGGGCAAGGGCCGGCAGATCGATCCCCGGCGCGGTGACGATCTTTTTCGCGTGCACCTCCAGGATCTTCAGCCGCCCCCTGACGTCGGGCAGGGACAGGGCGATCTGGCGGTCGAAGCGGCCGGGCCGCAGCAGGGCCGGGTCGAGGATGTCCGGCCGGTTGGTGGCGGCGATCATGATGACCGTGTCCTTGGTGCCGAAACCGTCCATCTCCACCAGCAGCGCATTGAGGGTCTGGTCGCGTTCGTCGCTGGCGCCGCTGGCCTGGCCGCCGGAACGCCGACCGCCGATGGCGTCGATCTCGTCGATGAAGATCAGGCAGGGGACGCTCTTTTTGGCCTCCAGGAACAGTTCCCGCACCCGCGAGGCCCCGACTCCGGCGAAGATCTCGACGAAATCCGAGCCGCCCATGGAAAAGAAGGCCACCGAGGCCTCGCCGGCAATGGCCTTGGCGAGCAGGGTCTTGCCGGTGCCCGGCGGTCCCTGGAGCAGCACCCCTTTGGGGATGCGGCCGCCCAGGCGACTGTATTTCGCCGGATTCTTGAGAAATTCGACGATCTCCTGCAGCTCCTCCTTGGCCTCGGTGATCCCGGCCACATCGGCAAAGGTCACCCGCTCGCCCCTGACCGGGGTGAAGCGGGAGCCCCGGCGGGTGCCAAACTCGCCGGGGAGCGATTTCTTGCTGAAGATCAGCCAGCCGCAGAGGATGAGCAGCACGGGCAGCAGCCCCTTGAGTCCTTCGGCTAGGCCCGAGGGGGCCTCGGCCTCGCCGGTGATGGCCACCTCTTGCTCGACGAGCCGGGGCACCAGGGCAGCCACATCCGGGACAAAGGTGCCGAAAGGCCGGCCCGCCGTGTCTTCGCCGGTGAGGATCGCACCCCGAAAATGGACCTTCTTGATGTTGCCCTGGTGCAGTTCGGCGAGGAAGTGGGTGTAGGCCTGCTCCGGCGGCGTGGTTTCCCGCAGATAGACGTTGTAGCCAAAGACGCCGATCGCGGTGAGGGTCAGCAGCAGGAGACCGAGTTGGACCGGGTTGCTCATGGCTGCCTCCTGAGGCGTTGCCGGGGCGCGCCCGTTGGCACCGCATGGCGGTACTGGCCGATGGAGGCGCTCAACACGCCTCTGAGCAGGGCCTTGAACACCGCCGGTTGGTCGGGCAGCAGCGCGGCGTTATTGCGGAAACAGAATTCGTCGAGGTAGAGCTGGAGGTGTTTGACCGTGACCCCGCCCCGGTGCACGGAATGGAGACAGGTCTCGAAGCTCCGGTTCAATTCGAGGGTGCGGGCAAATCGGTCAGGCGGCGTCGGCGTCACGAAATAACCGCCGGTCTCGCCGAGCAGGGCCAGGAGCCGTTCGTCTCCGGAGAGCAGCGAGCTGTTCGCCTGCACGGTCTCGTGGAGAAAGAGGGTCAGCGTTTTCTCGTTCAGTTCCGCGGTGTGCCGCATCCGGATCCGGCCGGTAATGCCGAGGGCGAGCACCATCTCCGCCACCGTCAGCACCTGGGCCCGCTGCTGGCGCTCGTGGGCCGGGGCCACCAGGCTGCAGCCGATCTCCACCACGCCCCGGCAGCGGCCGGTGTCAGCATGGCCCATGGCCAATCGCAGCTTTTGCAGCCAGGTCCAGGCGGTCTGGTAACAGGAGACCCCGAGCAGCCGCTGCAACTCCTTGGCGCTGACGTCAAAGGGCGAGGAACTGAACCACCAGATGGCCAGCAGCCACTCCCTGAGCGGCTTCTTGGCCCCATGCATCAGGGTGCCGGTGGTCAGGGAACTGCGGTTGCCGCAGTGCGGACAGGTCAGGTAGCGGCGAGGGGCGAAGTGCGGATGGCGGGTGTGGCAAAACGGACAGACAAATCCCTGGGGCCAACGCAGCGGGAAAAGGAAACCAATGCACGCCTCTTCAGAGGGAAAGAGGTGGTCAAAGGTGGGCAGGGTAGCGAACTGGTGGTTGGTATCGGGTTGTTCCATGTCTGTTGTCCGGGGCCGGGAGGGAGGAACTTATCCACTTGGCTACGGACAATTGCATGGGAGGTGCCACCCGAGGCCGGATGGGAAAAGGTTTGTTCGCCCTTTCTTTACTTCGCTGATTTTTTTAAAAAAAAGATGAGCAGCGCCCGGATCGGCTCAAGGTAGGGGGCGCGGGCGGCAGAGTGGGAGGGGGGTGCGAAAAACCACGGAACCGTGGCAATGCCACGGTTCCGTGGCTACAGAACTGTGGTTGGGGTCAGAGGTCAGCCTGGGAAAGATCGAGGTCCAGCTCCCGGATCTTGCGGTAGAGGGTGGTGCGGTCGATACCCAGCAAGCGGGCGGCCTTGGCCTTGTTGCCGCCGGCCCTGCGCAGGGCGTGGAGAAGGCGCTCGGCGGGAGAGAGTGCCGGCGTTGGCGCGGCCGGCTGGGACGCGGCAGGTGCGGCCGGCTCCCCATGGTCACCGCCAGGGTCCGGTGCCGCCACCCGATGATGGGCGATCTCGGGGGAAAGATGATCGGTGGCCAGGGTCGGGCCCTGGCAGAGGACACAGGCCCGCTCGATGACGTGCTCAAGCTCGCGCACATTGCCCGGCCAGGGATAGGCAAGCAGCAGTTGCCGGACCTGGTCGGAGATCCCGCCGATGTTCCTGCCCACCTTGGGGGCGATGGTCTCGATGAAGTGGTTGGCGAGCAGGAGGATATCCTCGCCCCGCTCCCGCAGGGGCGGCAGGATGACGTCGATCACCCGCAGACGGAAATAGAGGTCCTCGCGAAAGGCGCCGGCGCGGACTTTTTCCTTGAGATCGACGTTGGTGGCGGCGATCACCCGGACATCGACCCGCAGCGGTGTGTCCTGGCCCACCGGATAAAAGGTGCTCTCCTGGAGGAATCGCAACAGCCGCAGTTGCATCATCGGCGGGATGTCGCCGATCTCGTCGAGAAAGAGCGTGCCGCCGTCGGCCTGGAGGATGCGGCCCATGCGGTCGCGGTCGGCACCGGTGAACGAGCCCTTGCGGTGGCCGAAGAGTTCGCTCTCCAGCAGGGTTTCCGGGATGGCGGTGCAGTCGACCTTGACCAGGGGGCGGTTCTTGCGGTGGCTCTCCCGGTGCAGGGCCTCGGCGGCCAGTTCCTTGCCCGTGCCCGACTCGCCGGTGATCAGCACGGTCAGGTCCAAGCGGCCGACATTCTCGATCAGGGTGTACACCGCCTGCATGGCGTCGCTGGCCCCGAGGAAACGGTGAAACCGCTGTCGCCAACCGGTTTGCGGGGGATCGGGAGGCGTCAGGTCGCGCAGCACCATCACTGCGCCCTCGCACCCCCCGGCGCCATCCTTGAGCGGCGCGGTGCATACGCTGAGTACCTTTTTCTGCTGATCGTCACTCCGGCATTCGAAGAGGTGCGGGCTGCTCTCCCGGCCGGTTTTCAGCACCTGGAGCAGATCCTTTTTCAACGGCGCCAAGGCCTCCCGGCCGCAAAGGGGAACGATGCTCCGCTGATCGGCCAGACCGGGATGGAGCTCGTTCAACAGCAGGCGGGCCGCCGGATTCATTTCCCTGATGTCCAGGTTCAGATCCACGGTAACGATTCCGTCGGTCACGCTCTTGAACACGGTTTCCAGAAAGGCCCGGGCGCGTTCCCGTTCCCGTTCCGCCCGCCGTTGTCCCTGCTCCAGCCGATACTGCCGTAGC
>Ga0209639_1000187_pt1 | contig 97652 bp, 60 predicted proteins | sample EPASupsiteHSE605_FD_187268 | JGI IMG/M metagenome (GOLD analysis project Ga0209639, IMG submission 187268) | Bioremediated contaminated groundwater from EPA Superfund site, New Mexico - Sample HSE6-05 (SPAdes) (version 2) | ecosystem: Environmental > Aquatic > Deep subsurface > Groundwater >...
AAGAAGCATCTGAAGCATTCCTTGTTGGTTTGTTCGAAGATACTAACCTTTGTGCTATCCATGCCAACCGTGTTACAATCATGGAGCGCGATGTTCAACTCGCCCAAAGAATCCGTGGTGAGAGAAATTAAGCCAAGTGATAAATTTTATTCGTTTCCATTAACTTTTTTTCAATAAGTCTGTTCGGTCAAAATGATCTCTTACGAGAAAATCACCTGGCCAGTTGTGCACGAACAGTCTCCTGTTGTTTGTCAATTCCTTAATGATAAAATAGCGATTGGAAACGTATCTGGTGATATTATTTTGTTTGAATTGAAGGATAAGAATTCTACTCAGATTAGAATTCAGGCAATTCATTCGCTTTCTCTTCTTTCTATATCTTCACCTGAAGATGGATCATTTTTAGTCACTACGTCAATGGATGGGATATGTGCTGTTACAAATTCAAGTGATCTTAAGTTGATTAGAGAAATTCCATGTAAGGAGGCTGTTTTTCCAAGAGCGAAAGTCAGCAGAAATGGAAAAGTTATTGCGATTGCTGGAAATAATGGTATTCTCTATCTGGAAAAGGAAGGAGATATTCAAACATTTCAATTGTCTCATGAGTCGTTCATCGATTTGGATTTCTTTGGTGTCAATGATAGCAAGCTTGTGTGCATAACCAGACATATTGTTGTGATTTTCGATGTTGAGAAACTGGAAACTTTGAACAAACTCGAAATCAAAGGAATGGACTCTTCCGCTCGTAATCACTGTGTTGCTGGATCACCAAATGAGGATAAATATGCAATTGGTAGTTCAAATGGCTGGGTTACATTGTATTCAGCCGACGAATCTGAAAACAAGCTTTTTGAGATCGCAATTCTAACACATGGTAAATCTGAAAGAGTTAAGCTCATCGAAAAAATGCAATACACACCAGATGGGAGCGTTTTAGTCGCGTCTACCTCAAATGGTACAGTAGTATTCTTAAACTCTCAGACTCTTGTTGTAGAAAAATCGATCAAAGACCAGAGATCAAGAGTATTTTGGATCTCAATATCTCAAAACTACAGGATGGTATCTGTTGCAGATGATAAAACTGTTTTAGTGTCGACTTTAAGAGACAATTAATAAAGGCAAAAGTGGAGCCATTTTTTTATGGGAGACGAAGAAAACATCAAGAAAAACTTCAAAGCATTAGATAATAACATAGGGATCATTATTAGATCAATGGAACAGGATATATTCTCCAATCAGTGGGCTAGATCTTTATCAATGGGTATCTCAATTTCTCAAAGTCTTGTTTTTGAAAAGGTTGACTCGATGTTCCGCCACTTTCTTGTTACACCAAAATGTCAGGAAAATTATATAGATTCTGGAGAAGCCACAGCAATTCTTCAGTGCTCATATTCTGCTGAATCCAAAGCAGAATTAACAAATAGCGAGGCAATATTTCAGCAAAGGATCATTGATATGAAAATGCAGGAAGTTGATTCATCAATACTCTTTGGTACTCTGACTGATACTATTGAGCAATTCAACTCTATAATCTTAGAAACGATAGAGGGCATCAAAAAAAGTGACGTTTTCAATGATATCACCAAAAGAAAAGGGAAATTCCAAATATCCAGCAATAGAAAGGATAAACCTCTGCAAACCTTTCAGTTTTTGCAGAATGGTACTACAAAATGATATGTAAATATGGACGATCACCAGGTAACCACTCTCTATCAAATTTTGTGAACTAGAAATTATAAACCGAAGTATATTTTCTTACAATTTTGAGGACTTAAAAAAGAATTCTAAAAAAAACCTCTACGGGCTTCAAAAAGCCAGTTAGAATGAACAACAGAAACCTGCATGAGTTGCTAGGTTCATCTCGTAATCTTCCATCTCGACAGCAGAATAGTTTTGATCATCGCCAGAATAATTCGAAGCATGCTCCCCCTCCTACAGAAGGCCAACGTGCAAATTGGTGGGATAAAGATCAGGAATCTGAAAGCAGCTCGTCTCTTTTTTCTTCGTATAGTGATAGTAAAAAGGGGGATGAAGAATCTAGCTCTGGATCACTTTCCTCGTCTTCAGATGTAGCAGTATCCACAAGAAATCGGAGGAATGTCCAAAAAGTGATTGGAATAATCGAAAAAGCCCCCCAAAAGGTTAATCCTAGAAGAATGTCAATATCAGATGACTCTGGTCTTGGAGAATACCAACCAAATCGTGTGCCCTTGATTAATCTTGATAAGAAGTCTCCTGTGATTTGGGGAGTTGGCTGCATTCTGATATATTTTATTATTTTTGTGTGTTCAATTATCCAGTCTAAAGGATTCGTTGCGTTTAGTGTGAACCCTTTTTTTGGTCCTGATGAATCTACCTTGTTGTTATTTGGAGCCAAGCAAGGATCTTTGATATTAAGAGGAGATTGGTGGAGATTTTTTACGGCAATATTTGTTCATTCTGGCTTGATACACATTCTTCTATCCCTTCTTTTTATGATTCAAACGAATGAGGTGGAAAAAGAGACTGGTTTCTGGCGCACTGTGATTGTTTTTTGTTCTTCTGGTGTGTATGGGTATGTATTGTCGTCTTTGTTGATTCCTAATGTAATATCAAATGGACCGACTGGAGCATTATTCGGATTTGTTGGACTTCAAATAGCAGATCTCATATCATCTTGGAGAATGATGAATAGCCCATGTCAAAAGCTGTCGAGGTTTGTATTTACTTCGATGGTTTGCATAATAATTGGATTGACACCATTCCTTGATAACTTTATGCATATTGGTGGATTCTTCATGGGATTCCTTACCGCTTTAATGCTTCTTCCAAATCTGTCTTTTGATATATGGGATCAGAAATGCCATGGTGTCATTGCATTTCTCGCATTCCCTCTTTGGTCAACAGTGTTTGTCTTCTCAATTGTTGTATTTTTCAGGAGCATATCGAGTGGATCACAATGGTGTTCATGGTGCCAATACCTTAACTGTGTCAACGTCACTGGGTGGTGTGAAAACCTTGGAGATAATGTGGATTCAAGTGTTGTATATCTTGTATAATAGTATAAAAATCGGTGTTTGTATTTTTATCACAAATTTTATCTCACAGTTTGATTTGAATATTCAAATATTGTAGGCTTTTAATGTGCATTTTTTGCTTTTTTATCCCTGTTATCTCAGAGACTGATTTATATATTACAGGTTTAAAAACCGAGCGTTATGCATTTTGGAAATCGTATCCTGAAAAGTTCGAAATAAACGAAGCTTTATTTGCTGGGATTGTGTCTTCTGATGATAGAGGGTGTATATTTCTTTACTGGATATATAGCAACTTGAGCTATAGCATTCTATCCACAAGTTTTTTTGGTTGCAAGTGTTCGAAAGGGACATCATGTGTGAGTATTTACAACCCAGCATGCTATGGGTCAATAAAGTCTACATGTTTCATCGAATGCTCTGGAATCAATCCAGCAATAATGGCTAATTATGGGATTTTTTTAAGTATTAACCAGACAGTCATTCGAACAATCAACACTCCTGAATCAAATTCGGTGTATTCCTTAACATTGGGAGTGATTTATGTTTTAGAACAAAACCTATCTTTCATTAAATCTTCATCAATTACCGAAGTTTTTTCGCATCCTCTGGCAGAAGTCTGCTATTTATATTGCTCTTTTCATGAAATAGAACTATCCGACCATTATGCATTTTCTTTTATTGTTGCAAAAGATGTATCATTCTTTTATTCGTCATTCTTTGAGATAACAACAACATTATCTTTGTTTAATATCACATGTATTACTTTTTTGAGTGAATGTATCTTTATTTATGTCCCAAAGACCATTGTTATTGGGAATTCCGAAAAAATGTGGTTCTATAAATGTCAATATAATATTCCTCCTTCTTTTTATGATGCTTTGCACTTTAATGATGTTATTGATCATGACATATCTATTTTACCCTTAAAGGAGCTTCTGTGTAACCATTTCGTCAAAAAAGTTGAACTTAATGACTACTATACTACTCCATTTAAAGATACCAAAATGTATAGTGAAATTTGTATGAATAACTGTCATTTCGACTATTCTGTTAGCAATGAGCATGGAGGAGCTGTTTTCATTTCCACAATATACTTTAATTTAACGATTGAACTGTCGACTTTCTCATCGTGCACAACATTTTCTGCTAGCTATAGACTTATGGGAGGAGCAATATATGCCAATATCAATGATGGAAATATTAGAATTTCTAAGTGTTGCTTTTTGAATTGTTCAGCTAATATTGCTCATTCTGCTCTCCTTGGATCTCGATATGGTTTTGTTTCATTCATTAATTCATATGTAGGAATGTGCTCGGAGTCCCCTCAAAATGAAGGGGTGTTCTGTATTCAGCTAGATTCTGCATTTTCTTGTCAGTTATCTCTCAACTCAACCAAAAATTATGCATTATCCCATTCCTTTGGGGTTATTATATCCCCATTAACATTGTTAAACTTCTCACATATTGAAGGACACGTCGTGAAAACAACAGTTTTATTAATGGATCAAGGCATTTTCAATTATAATAATTTCATTAACAACTCTGGATATCATGATAATGACCCTTTAATTAATATGAAAGGTCGATTACTTAACAGTGTTTTTATTCATAATTCTTTGAACTTATTTAATTATTCCGATTTCATGAATGTGTATCAATGCATATTTGACAATGAAACAAATTTGGTGTATCATCAGAACCAAAGTAACCGATTCCAAATCAACCCAATCACACACAATATATTACTATACCACAAATCTGAGGAATGTAAGCATAGTGTGTATTTTAAAAAAAAACCATTCCCTGTTGGCTACATAGTGGTAGCTAGTGCTTTGGTTATTGTGTTCTCATTTGGAATGCTGATTTATAGATTCAATCTTGCAAAGAGAAACTTCCATGAGCATATAGTAATGACACAAAAAATTATTACTGATTTTGGGTAATAAACTGTATTTTACTCCTGCTTTGGTTTTTGTTTGTTCAACAAGCCCTTGAGGAATGGGCCGGCTGGTGTCTTTGTCAATATAGCTGGTGCGCAGAAGAAGAGAATAAGCTTAATTCCAGCAATGATTACGAAATTGAAACGGGAGCCAAGGAAACCAAGAACGATAGTTGCAAGAATAAAAACAATTGTGTCAACTGGATTTGGACAAAGGAATGTGCGGTAAATGAAAAATCCAATTCTCCAGATTAAAAGAGCTGGCTTGTGAACGAGATCAACAATTTGTTCAATTGTCCAAAGCTTGCATGGATCATTTTCGCTTAATTCTGGGAGCTTGCCGAAAAACTTCTTAACGAACTTGTGAAGATCAAAGCAATAAAGAAGATGGAACAATGGAATCAAAATAATCATAAAAACAGGTTTTGGTAAAATTCTATATAATACCAAACATAAAATCCAAAAACCAACAATGATACTCAAAATAACACTAAATAATGGAATATTATGAAGAAACATCGCTGATTGAATTTGATCGATTATTTCTTGATGTGGTTCTAATGCTGAAACAAACTTTTTTTTAACATCCTCGTCTTTCAATCCAGCAAATGGATAAAGATTATTTTCAATGAGGGTATTTTCCCTGTTTAGCCTCATAAGAAGTGATGTGGTCGTTTAAGAAAAAATTGTTGTAATTTTGTCAAATTTTCAATAAACAACGATCAGACGTAATGAATATTTTTTGATATGTTTACAAGTGTGTAATGACGCGATAATGAATAATACTTTTCGATAATTGAATGTAAGATGATCGGGACTCTTTTAGCCCTGAAGGGATTTGGCAAATTAAGTCTCTTTGAATTATTAGCTCTGATTCATTTGCCAATCTTAGAAGAGGCAATGATACATGTGATTCGTCTGAAAGGATTCTGATGGTTGTGGCTTTTGTTGCAGTAATTCGGCATATGCATTTTTCCGATGATACGGCCACTATTTTTGATTTGGAGAAGTCAGTTGATTGATGGAAGTGCCTTAATATGTAGAATGCTATATCTGAGCAGTCCTGTTTGTATTGGTTATGGTTATAATGGGTATGGGGCTGTGCAAAGAAGAAAAATGAGGAGAACTGTTTGATCTCCCAGTAATAGAGGGATGATGTTGTTGGCAATGATGCTCTGAAATTCTCTCTGAGACTTATTATCTGTTCGTGTGATATTCGAGGTGGGAAAACAATGTCAATCATGGCGAATTTTTCGATTATACTAATATTGTCCTCCGGGGGGCGGTATGATAATGCTGTTAATGGTGGAATAATAATCTTATTTATCGTTTCGATTTGATCCTGGAGAATCTTCAAAGTGTTTTCCTCTGTCCTCAGTTCGGTTTCGTCAAAAAGAATATAGAGATACTTACCATTATATATTTTGGAAATTCCTTCATATGGAAAGTTGCTCATTGGTAATCGTTTATATTTGAAATGAACAAAAACGCCATCAATATTGGCCAGCCTACCCTCATGAAGCGAGCTGGCTTGCTCTCCAGATAAATCAAACCCGAATAGATTAATTGATTTTTGATTGGAATAAATTATGGTATCACTATTTGATATTATGACGGGGTATGGAAAAGAATCCATGATTAGACAAGCAATTGATTCAGGAGGGTCTTTCCATATATCGATAACATAAGATTTCTCATCAATGCAAATTGGGTTCTCGGGAATAATTGACAAAATTCTGAGAAGAAGATTCGGGAATTCTTTGTATCTCGATAAAATATATAATATCCAATAAAATATAAAGAACCAAATAAATATGAATACGAATGATACTACATACAAAACAAAAGATAGATTTTCCAGTTTGGTGATAGTGTCTTTCTCTAACAAGTCATGAAATGGTCTGGATTTCCACCTTAGCATCATTATTGATCGGAAATTCGAATAGAAAATTGGTTCGGGAGTATCTTGTTTCATGATTAGAATTTCAATCAGGTTTTTTACAACATTGGCAATAACATGCAAAAAATCATATGAAAGTGTAGAGTTGCTCAGAGGAAAAACTAAGCTCCCTTGCATGGTATCCACTCGAGTTATGTTAAGTGTGGAAAAATTGTTTAAAACGCCGTCAGCTACTATCTCCATTCGATTTTTTAAGTCCACGTTCAAAGCCTTAAGGGTTCCAACAATATTCTCTACTGATTTATAAAGATGAGTAGAATTAGGGTTAAAATATAGTCCACTTATTGTTATGGCTGATAATACGATTAATGGGCCTGGAAGATTGGCATTTGTCATTCCATGGGTTAAGCTTACAAATCGACCAAAAAGATATAAAAACATTGCTTTGAAAGCCCGACCAGAAAGAGAAAATAATATAAATAATACTACAATTTTCAAATTAAAAGAAATATAATATGGAATCTTATCATAAAAAGAATCAATCTCAGAATTCCTGACATCTGATTCTGATAAAAGACTTTGATATGATTTCATTATTTTATGTAGAACTTGTTTGGATAAAAGCTGAGGTTGGCTAAATAGTCTTTTCATTGAACAAATATTTGATGAACATATAATTATTAAAATAAACACAAAAACAAAACCAATCAATCTCACTCGATATAGTGCTTTGTCTGTTGATGTAACAAAATGGTGAAAATAATGATCGATTGAATCCCGAAAAAGAGAAGATGATGAGAAAAACTCTTCTGAAATGTTATACTCTGTCTGAGCAGCTTCTAATAACAAAGATCCAAATTTTAGCCTCTCAATTTCACTAGAATTATGAAAAGAATAATTCATTTCAGATAACTCAACAAGAATCTCATGAACATTGATAGCTTTGGAAAAATTAACACTTTCTATAAAGTAGTTATTTTCTTGGAGTATTCCTTTAGAAAGAGATATTTTTTCTTTGACTAAGGCCAAAGAGTTTTTTTGGCCATAAAATTGTGAATCAATCTGCAAATAATCATTAAACAAATATTCAAGAGCTACACCTGTAACATTATAATATACTCTTCTAGCAGCAGCCATGTCAATTAGAACAGAAGGAGATGTAAAAATTTTCCAGCCAGTTATCCAAAAATAAACCAGAAAACCTAAACAAAACAATAGCTGGCAAACAAAAATCATCGTGAAACTATAACGATATACATTCATTCTGGTAAATTTATACTCTTGGACATATCTATTGATTGTGTATTTATTATCGTTGACAGTCCCATAAGGATATTCACAATTATCAATACTTTGCAAATCAAAGACAGAGAATGAACTTGGTTTCATTCCACTATTAAAAATCTTTGATGAATGATTTTTGGAAATAATATCTTCTGCTCTACTCTTTTTGTTTTGTGTATAAGGAGGATGTGGAACTGCATTTGTAAAATCGATTTCCTTATCATTTAATTTATATAAGTCACATGTTATGAATGCGATGTATTTGAAATAACTAAATCCAAATTGATCATCTTCGAAGGGATTAACATGAATTTGCTCAATAAAATCTTGTGTTATTAATACAAGATCGGTTAGTTTTTCAATGCTATTTGCTATTTTATGTTCATTCCCTAATAAAACAGCTCTCCAAAATGAATAATGAGCTGCATAGCATGAGCCTATAATCCCATTAAGCTGATTCTGCCTTACAGCAATATTCTCGTTTGAAACGAGAACTGATTCTGAAGTAATATCTAATAATGATATTAATTGTGAAGAAATGAAATATGATGATGGATTAAACATTAATAACTTAATTGAATCTTGGAATGTAGAAAAAAACAAATCTCGATTATATATCTGAAATCGTAATACTATAATTGAAATCTCAATTGCATCGGGAAAACTCAAAAGGATGTCAGATATATATTGGCTATTGAAGCCTTTAAAACTGTGATTAGACGCAGATGAGATTAATATACTCAGATTCTGGCTTAGTGAATAGTTTTTTGGATTAATCCGAGGTGTCTGAGACAATAAAAATTTACCTTCGCTGAGTATTCTATTATCAATCACAAAAGAAAAAACTAATGAACAAGAATTAAGCCCAATTACTAATACTAATATATAAGTGATTCCCATATTGCTTATCATGGAAATGATAATCCCAATCAAGGAATTGATCATTACCATAAGAGAAATAAGTGTTGTCGCAATCCTCATGAATCTATTTAAAAATGGAGGTGTCCTAATCTGGTGATATAAACTTAACATAGATAGGAAAAAAGTAAAAAAAAGGAAAAATTTCCTTAGATTTGAAAAAGATGAATCATATTCTGCTACTATAACTAGTGTGTATGCCAACAATAGAGATATTATCATTCGAAATGAAACTCTTGGAAAAAAAGAATTGAAAGGTAAAGGATTAATTCTTACTTCCAGAATAGATCTCAAAATAGATGATGCTAAAGCTGGTAAGCAGAAAAAAGTCATTAATGGAAGTAAAAAGTAATATGAATCATTTGTGGTAAAAAATCCAGAAATGGATGTAACAGTGGAAAATGACAGCAAGAAGAGCGATGGTAAAGCAAATATTTCACAATAAAAAAAGAAAAACATTAAGTAGAATCGATTTAAATTCCTTCTAATTCGAAACAATAAAAGCCCGGTATAAAAAACAACACTTGCCACAACGCTAAACATTGCATAGTAGAAAGCTCCAAAATTCAGGTATTGTTTTGGATTAAATTCTCCAGAAAAAACAAAAAGACTTCTGATTAGATTAAAAACTGATTTCAATTCTGGTATTTCTGGTGAATTAATAGAGAAAATACTTATATCAATTGCAAAAAAAGCAAAAATAATCCAATATAAAAACAAAATCAACCACATTGCCCAATTCATTGAAAAATCATTATAAAATATTTCGTTTAGACTACTTATCATCAGAGGATTAAATCTCGTTTTGGAAGATTTCTTGTTCATTTGTTCTGCGACAAAAGGAAGAAGCTCATTCGCCAAATTATTCTGCTTAAAATTCATGAATTATTTTGTTGTAAAAGAGGGCTTATAATTTTGGAGATTGATTCACTTGTTTCTTGAGCCATTGCCTTTGGGGATATTGTGCTAATGAATGAATCGTCAAACTCTGTCTGTAAAACTGATTCTGAGGCTTTGAGTAATGAATCAAATGCAGAATGGTCGAAAACTGAGGAATCTGATGGAATCTTAGATCTATTTAGAATTGCTGCTTTGATAGAAAGAAGAGTACTCAGAGTGCCTGCAGATATATAACATTTTTTGTCATCAATCCTTATTGTCCATTGTTCTCCGTATGGAGTTTGATACGCAGATGACTCCACATTAATTGGAAGACATCCACTAGGTAATTCAAAGTTTAACAATTCGGGATGATTAATACCAATAACTCGATGCATTGGACTAACCAATCCAATTTGGACATAATCGTATTGAATTTTATGAGAAAAATCTAAAATATCAAAATGATGTTTGGTTGAGATGGTTGAGTCTCCTTTATTATTATCACAATGTGAAAATATCAAATATAAATCGAAAGATGCTGGTGATACGATTTGCAATTCATTTGACCAAGATATTGATTTTGTTACAACTTTTGGTAATGATATAATCTCCTGGAATCCATTTGAATATGCTAAAATAATTGAAATGATAAAGCCTTTGCAAGAATTGTTTGATATTGGAGAAATACTCAATTTTAGAACACAAGAAATCCTACCATCAGGATTCATATTAGTGACTAGTTCTATTGATGTATCAAAAGTTTTCACTCCATTTTGAATAAATCTTAGCAACTGAATATCATTTAGCCTCGATTCTACATTGCTAAGATCCTTTTGAAGAACTTCATGTGATTCTGCAACAAAATTTAATTGTTGCAGAGCATATTCAATATATTCTGGTTTTGGTATCAAACAATTTTTTGTTCTTTGAGAAATATCAACTACTGATCCAGATTTAGTATATGCGAAATGAGAAGATGAGACAATAATTCTTGAGGGAAACCCAGCAATCAACGAAAAAGAAGATATATTATTCAGAGATCCTGAGTATAATTTTTGTTGGGCAACAAAAATGAAATCGTTTCCCACAATTCGCATTGATTGAACAGGATATGGGACTGTTCCAACAACTGGTTTTGTTTTTGGTACAAAAAATGCAACCAACCCATATTGGCCAACAATAATAATTCCAGAAGTTGAAACATAAATATGAGATATTGGCTCATTTTTGGATTTAAATCCTTTTGAAAACTCAAATATTTCTTCTAATTGATCTGGAAAAGAAAGAACTGCTACACATCCGGTATTGGTACCAACAAGACATATGTATGGAAGATGTGCGGGGTAAGAAATATTATCAAACCCTTTTAGATTTTCCGGATTAGTTAAGTGGCTCGCGGTAATAGAATCGTTTAGCGAATGTGATGAAGAGAATTGATTATTTGTAATTGTGTGCACAGTGCCGTTTCGTATTAAATAAATAGATTGTTCGAAGTTAACAATACAAAAAAAATCTAATTTTTTGGGAATAATTGGTAAAGAAATGAGCTGGCTAAACCCAAATTCGGGTACCTCTTCTTTAATGCTTCTTTGGGATAAAGAACGCTTCCAAACAACTCCTTGATTATCAATCGCATATATTGTATTGCCTGATGAAGAAAAAAGAAACTTTACAACGGAATGTTGAAATCTATAATTCTTTTCAAATCCTGTTGAGTTCTTTAGGAGTGAAAAATAGCCATCAGATGAAACAATGAGCCAATTCGCACAAGATTCGATTAAAGCTCCTTCGGCTGGTGAGATATATGCAAAAGAATTCAAAATACTATTTTATAATGCAAGTGACCTTGGGACTGACAAAGAGATAACTGGGGGTAGAATGCACAATGGAGAACTCCAATTCCAAGTGCAAGATTCTCCAACGAGGATAATTTCCGCCTGATATTTCAGCTTAAAAAGTTCAGTAGAAAACTCTGATGATGATGTGAATGGTATTGATAATGCAAAGCTTTTTGCTACAATTCCAACCAAATTTATGTTTTGGTTTGCAATGGAATCTTTTTCCAATACTCCGCTGGAATAGCTTTCGGATCTTGTGATGGAAATCTTGCATGATTTTAGCATAGGTGCATTTTTGACCTCGATTATACCAGTGAAAAGGGATCCTGTATTTATGATCAAACACAATCTAATACAAGCAATTTCACCATGCTCATTGTCTTTTATCAAAAACGACTCGATAGGTCGATTGGTTGGGAGTTGGTAAGGACATGCCAACGAATATGGAGATGGAATCGACAAAGACTCGACAGATTCGATATTGAAAATAGAATTATGCTGCACACTCTTAAGAACAAAATGAGAATTAAATGGTCCGATGAACTTCAATGGAATTGTTGAGGATACAATATTGGTCCCAACATTCACAGATATCCTAAGCTCGTATGATATGTTTATCCCTACTCCATCATAAGAAGGCGGAATTTCCTGAGCATTAATAGTCAAGCAGTAAACTTTCTCAGTTTTAATTTCGGAACCAATTAATCTTGAGCCACTCATCACATGTCCAAAATATGGGGCTTGTTGTGGTGCTCCAAGAGCTTCGCTGATTAGATTTTGAAGCAATGGTTCGATTCGTGAATTCAAAGCTCTGACCTTTCCAGCGATTTGAGCAGAAATCCATTTAATTTCTTGATCAAACTTAGGAATAGTTACTTGAATAGTGAAATTCTGTCCAAGAAAAATATGAGGAGACTCAGGAGACACTAAAAAATTCATTTTTTTAACACTTTTAGGACTACTCATTAGTTTAATCTTGTTTAATACCTATTTGGAATATAAAAAAATGAGGAATTTTGAAGCTTTTTTTTCTTCTTTGTGCCCAAAAGAATATATATACAAAGTCATTGATGAATGCAATTTTAGTGGAAAAATTGTAGATTTGATGTACTTCAAGTGTTTGGAAACAGAATTTAGTCAAACTGTCGATTTGAGTTTTGATGATCTCGAGTGTTCCACATTTTGTGATAATAGATTTCTAAATAATCCCAAAAAATATATAGAAATCGAATTTTATTTTCAAAATCTAATTGCAGAGTCGGAATTCTACAAATTATCACGTTTTTTTACTAAATATGCTTATTTCATACTGAAATATGTTATGAATGAGGACTATTTAGTATTTCTTTTCAATTCATTGTGCAAAATACAAGGATATTCTTTAGAGATATCTGGATTATCCAAATTGCTTCTTATTTGCTATTTTTTAACTCATTATTCCAATTTCAAGTTTGAAAGGAAATATTTTTATTCGTTGATTGATGAGTATTGCGATGTTTTGGTATGTTCTTTGATAGAAACAAAGAATACATTTTGCATGGATCTCTTTTTTCATACAATTGTTGTTCAAAATATTAGTATTAACATTCCAACGTTTTTATTACCAAAAAATGCGTCAATGCTTCCTGATCCATTTATCATTGCTGAGCATTTTGCAGAGTTTTCTGAGAATCAACTGTATTTTGCTTCTCATTCACTTCAATGGGCATACTGTTGTGTTTCATTATTTGTTGAGCCATCATTCGATTACCAATCTTCTATCACACCTTTTATTGTTCATTTTCTTGCCCATAGTGAATTGACAAGAGGTGCATTTTGCCATGCCCTCTTCATATTATTTAAGAATACATCCCAATCAGAGTGTCTTAGAGTTTTTTTTAAAAGATTAGATACTCAATATGGGGTAATAATATTGAAAGATCTTTTATTGTACAATACTTCAAAATCATTTTATAATATATTACGTATAGCCGGTACAATGTTTTTCTCTGTGTATATTCAAAAGCAAACTTTATTTGAAGATGCATTTCAAATAGTATTGAATCCAATGAGTTTTGATTATAAGAATTCAATTGATCTATTATGTCAATTTGATTATAAAGAGAATCCAAGCTTATATCTAAATGGAATAATAATATTTTTGTGGAAATACTCCTTTAGTAAGCCCTTAGATTCTTTTGAAACTATTAGCAAAAATCTGAATCAATTAGTATGTATTATTGAAAATATAACAAAATTTTTTTATGATCAATATAACTCTATTAATTCTCTGTCAATTAATTTATTATGTACTATAATCATATCTTTTTTTAAGATCTTACAAAACTTATTTGCCGAAGATACTCTAATTATCCCCTATTTTTCAACATACATGTGCGATAAAATATTGTATGTTTTAAATTATATATTAACATGTTCAATTCCTCCTCTCCCAAATTTTTTATCATTTAAAATCATTGAGTCTTATCACTCAGTGACCAATTTCATTTGGAAAAACAAGAATGTGTTTTCAATGTTTTTATATAAACATTTCAGGCCATCATTGATTTCTTCCAATCTTATTGCATCATCGATATGTTTTATGGAAATGAGTTTGTTAATTGATTTTATCGAAACAGCTGTTTATTCAAGCTTGCCATTAGTTCAAAATGCTGCATCAATAATGATTGCATCACATTCATCGAATAAAGGTCTTGCTAACTCGATGATGTATTTGTTTTTTAATACTATTCATAATTCTTCGAAAAACAGTTCGATATCTTTTGATATATGTTTTACAAACATGATATTTTTCTTCTATGTTGCATCAAAGCACAGTGGTAGTTTTATTGCAGATTTGATTGGTAATGATTTTTATTCTGTATTTATTGAAGAGGTGTATGAAAAACCAATAAAGTTAGTAAGAGAAAAAAAAATAAAACTGAGTATACTGTATCCAGGGCTCGCATTGCTCACAGAATTGCTTAAATCACCCAGTTTTCTATTACCTAGTTACATATCTTTACTTGAGTTATTTGCCTCTTTAAAGCTTTTCCCACTTGCCATTGTTGATACCATATTGGAAATTGTAATCAAATCTCGAAATAAAACGGTAGAAATCCCATGGAAATTACTTTTTGAAATCCGCCCACCCAAACTATTGTGGTTTGTTGATCAATACTCAATTCTGAATCCTGAAGTTAAAATGGTGCGCCCTGAATATAAAACCCCCCGGGATGAAAAATCCAAATTCCCTTGGGTTTATGATTCCCCTATTTTGGAAACATTTTCGGAGTTCAGGAGATTGATGAAAAAAACATCATCAAAAATACCAGATTCTCAGATTTTACTTATAAATGAAGAATAGACTTTACATTATTTTTGAATGTATTTTGATCGGTGTACTTGGTCATTGAATGTCTTCATCAGAAGAAGAGCTAACATCGTCAGGAGGAGAAGAACCAACCGACAGATCATTTGGCGAGCAATTTTTAGATCTTTTGAATCAACCAATACCGGAAGGGAAATGTCCCATTCTTTCTTTGTCTAAGATCCCATCGCGAATCCAACAGCAGATGAAAGAACAAAAGAAAAAATCGTCTGAGAGCACAAGTGTAACAATGACAAAAAAGGTTTTGCTCAACAAGCAGCACCAGACATTCGATTCGTTCGTTCTAGAGAAAGAAAGTAGACTTAGAAAATCTGCAACAAAAGGTGTCATTTCGCTATTTTCTCAGATTTCAAAAGCGCAAAACAAAGCCCCTATTGTTGAAGAAACTAAAAATGATGAAGCACCCAAAGATGCAAATGACTTCTTGAATATGTTAAGCGTCGCTGCTTTGAAGCAGGCCAAATAGAGATTTTATAAACCAGCCAAATAAAGTATTCAAACTGTTTTTGCTAAAATTCTTCATGTCGGAGAAACTTCTTGTTCTTCAGGAAAGCAAAATAGAGTATCAGATTTCTCCGCTTTATGGTCTATCAAATCAAGTTCCAGAGCAATTTAGCAAAGCTCTTTATCATCTTAAGCAGTTCTGCTCGCTTATATGTCCAGATACACCAGATGTAATGTATCGGTGCTTTATTCAAGAGTTGATTAACTGGAACTTGATTAAAAATATCCGGGTAAATTTGAATATTCCGAATCAATCGTTTTTTCCGAAAAGATTTCAGCGTGATTATTCTGTGATTGAGCAAATTGGCACTGGAATGGACTGCACAATTTATTCTGCGGTTAATGTATATGACAAATCTGTATATGCAATCAAAGCAATCATGATTCCATTCGATCCGATTGAATTTACCCAGCTCTTTCATGAAGTTCAAATTATGAAAGAAGTTTTTCACCCAAATGTTGTGAGATACCATTCGAGTTGGATTGAAATGGATGTTTCTCAGCACTCTGGTTTTGCTCTTGAATACCAACACACTGAAAAGCCGAAGAAAAAGAAGAAAGAATCAATCAATGTGGTGTTTTATATACAAATGGAGCTGTGTTCGAAAATGACAATGGCTGATTTGTGTAGGGCACTAGATCCGATGGGGAAACTCAAGAAAGCGGTAGCCATTTTAGAAGGACTTAGTTATCTTCACGGAAGAGGCATAATACATAGGGATATTAAGCCTCCAAACATTCTGATTGGTTTGGATGGAAACCCAAAGCTTGCAGATTTTGGGATTTCTGTTCATAATAGATCAATCAATGAAAATGTCATGGAATGTGGAACTGAAACATACGCATCGCCAGAACATTATGACAAGGAGCTGTTATCTCCAAAGAGCGATATCTATAGCTTGGGATTAACCTTCATTAACATATTTGCTGGTTTCAGAACTAAAATGGAGGAATCGAAAGCTATCAACTTAGTGAGGAAAGAAAAAAAGCTACCAGTGGTGTTCGACTCACTTCCAAAGCTTAGAGACATTCTATCACAAATGGTAGACGAAGACCCTGATAAGAGGCCGTCCACTGAAGATGTACTATCTGAGCTAAAGGCTATTGTTATTTGTAAGTAAACAGGTTTGTTAATGAAAAATCTTCTCCGACCACTTATAAAAATGCTGGAATCAGTTCATTATGTTAATGATGATTTTATGGCCGCATTGTTTGATGATATTGAAAGTTATAATGTTAATATAGAGGAGGAAGAAAAAAGATGTGGAGATTATAAATTGGATACTGGGTATAAGAAAGTTTTTTCGGAAAATATGCCGCCATTAAAAATTAAGGAGCATGATATAGAAGAAATGAAGAGTTGGAAGCCGGTTTATCGGATTCCCAAAGTTAATAAGAATTTTTTGGATTTTTCTGAGTGCTGTAGGATCAAATATCCTTTGGTAGGGTATGATCCGCACAATATTAATCCGTTTAACAGGTATTTTTTGCCTGAAAGGAGAATCCTTTCACAAAGCGTGAAATATCACTAAATGTTACTAAATATCCCCACAAAAGCTTTTTGTGCAATGATTGTATCGTTTATGAGCAACTGTTGTCGCTCTAGATATTCCATTATTAGCTTTTCTGGTAATTTCATAAATTGTTTTTTCAAACCCACAAAAAAGGCCTTTAAAAGCCCAACAAATGCTACCACAACAGGATGATTCTTCTTCTGCTTCCATTAAAACATCTTGAATTTTTGAAATTCTCTCATTTTGCTGGAAAAAAGGTGGTGGAATCACAATGGCAGGTTTTTCATCATTATTATCAGATATTTCATCAATATTAGGGAGGATTGGAACTTGAGGTGTTGGAGATGGATCAACAGAGTCAAAATTTATATCCACCGTCATGATTTCGCTTGGAAATCCATCATTTTGGCATGTGTCAATAGTAGGATATAACTCTTCCCCACACTGGGACAAAGAAATCGGTTTCATTCGTCGATTTTACTAATCGTTTCATTCCTTGGGTTTCAGCACTGTCCTCTTCACAGTCTTTTTCTTGTCTTTGCCATCTTCGCTCTCTTCAACATGTACCTCTTCTGATACTATTATTGCTTCTTCATCTGGAGTTCCTTTAATGACATTTTTTGTAACCTTCTTAACCTTAGCATGTTTCTTTTCACCTTGTTCAATTTCGGGGTTTTCAGATGGTTGGTTTTCGATTGGTGCTGCTATTTTTGGAACTTCTGGAATTTCATCATTGGATTGTCTAAAGAATGAGCTGATTGTGGAAACAAAATTCCAAGATAGACAAGTTGGGAGCTTGCATTCAGAATTAAAAGGTTGCATTCTCCTCAATATGTCACTACGATGCTCAGATAAAATTTCAAGGATATGGCCAAGTGCTTCAATAACCACATCATTACTTGGAATCTCATATACTGGGGCAGCATGTGATACTGTTGATGGAGACGTTTCGGTTTCTGGGATTATAATATTGATTTCACCAAGTGACAACAAGAAATCTTCAATTCTAGAAACATAATGCTTCTCGAATCTCATATTCCATGCCGCTTTATTAGGTATTTCATCAGAAAACCTTTGTAAATGCATTAGATTTTTGATTGCAAGAGCAAATTCCTGAAGGGTGTTGGGATTAGCAATTTGAAGAGTTGGATCAAACTGTTGTGGGTTGGATATGCACTCAAATAAAAATCCGGTAAAGAAATTACTCAGAACGGTGATTACTTCTTGTTTTGTCTTGAAATGAATCACTGAGTATGCTTTTATCATTGATGCCAGATGTGATATTTGGGCACAAAGGAATTGGCGACTTTGAATGATAAGTTTGATGCATGTAAATAGAGCTTTCTCAATTTTTGGAGCATCACTTTCTTGAGCTGTTGCTATTTTGACATCTCCAATACTATCAATGTACTTAACAAGCTTCAAGCCAAAACTTTGGAAGTATTGGAAACCATACTTACGGAAATAAAGTTTGGACAAAGATAACACAGGAGATCCTGTTTCAAATAATGAATCTGGGGTTATATCTTGGTAATCGAAAGTATTGGAAATAACTGATCCGATAAAATAAGTATTCTTTTGAGCATGAGACATAATATCAAAAGAATAATGAATGATCATATCAAGGCCAATTTCCGGAAGAAGGCCTTTCGATAATAAAGCACGGAGCAAAACAGTGTCATGGTGGCTAATATGGTTGTATATGCCATCAAGAAGAAGAATTGGATATGGCTTTTGTATTTTGGATAGAAAAGATAGTAAATGTACAGAGCCCTTCTGAAATGCAAGTTGCCAAAATTGTGATGTTTCGGGATCTTGAAGAACGACAGAAACCATTTCATTTCCCCCTTGGCCTAAAAATGTGACCTTTTGTTTATCTTCACTTACTCTCACACCAAATGTCTGGCCTTTGTAGGCTTCTTTTAGATCACCCTGTGGTTGGGGTAAGTAGATATGAATATTGTTCTCACAATCAAGGACAGCCCAATGTATTTTTGCTTTATATGTAACCAATGATGCAGCATATGTGGTCTCAATTAAATTTGAAGTGGTTTTCATCCAAAAGAATGGGAAAACGCAATTCCTAATCCATTTCAGAAACTTCAAATGATCAGCTGACTCACGTGTCATTTTGATCATGAGTTTAACGCCTAATTCTGTTTGTGGAACAAATCTCGGAATTGCAGAAGGCCAAGAATTGGCGATGGTAACAAGAGTTTTAGCAGGGATTGTAGAAACCAAAAAAGCCCGAAAATCAAGAATTCTTTGGGAAGGATTCAAAACTAATTGATCGAATGGTGTGGAATCAATTTCATCAAGCACATTACGGTAGCTTGTTAATACTGGTTCATTATTCAGATTACCAAGGGCTTCAAAAGTCTCTTCTTCCAAAAGTTTCAAAATCGATGGATCATACTCATCAAACAATATAAGACTTGGTTTTTCTTCAGTAACTTCTGGTGTTACTTGTGGATCAGCTTCAACTTGAGGTGACGACATTAAAATAACCGTTTGTTAACGGTTCTATCAAAACTTTGGGAAAAAAGTGGATTTTGAAAGAAAAAATGGGATTCTGAGTAAAATTCATTAACTGTAAATCACCAGAAATTGACAGTGTCAATTTTTATTACACATTGATTAACAAGATGAGATAATAGGATTCTCTAGTGATATATGAAGGTGGATGGAGGGTGATGGTAGGTTCTTGTTCAAGAGTTATTTCAGCTTCACATTCATTTGATGCATAATAATAATGAGTCAAAATAAAAGTTTGGTAAGTAATATTGATAAAGGTGAACCCGCCTCCTGATGAGATTGAAGCCGCGTCATGAATGATGTAGCAATTAAATACTTTGACAACCCCTGACGAAACAATTGTTAATAATATATTTTGATTGTTCAAAAAACAACAATGGTTGAAATCATTTGATGATCCACCATTGTATATAACAGCATAGGATGCCCCTGGACTATTATTGTTAATAATATTACAATATTCAACGTTTCCTTTTTCTGTTGCAAAATGATAACCAATGCACATATCAGCAGACGCTTTGTTGGATGACAATGTTGAGAAAGAGAAGTTCATTCCTCTTGACTGATAGCAGTAAAAACCAGTATATGAATTACAAAAATGATTTGATGAGTTCATATGATTAATAGTCTCAATCCCAGAATTGAGTGCTAATGAAAAGAATCCAATATGTGAACTAGGAGTGCATTTTGAAATTGAAGTCATTAAAATTTTGCTCATTTTAGCATTTCCTGCCTTAATATGCCCAAAATTTGCATTAGCTCCAGATGCAGAGCAACCAAAACCACATACTTTGTTCAATACTGATGCTCCATTGGATGATTGGAAATCAAGTGCTCCACCAAGTGTATTGCTATTACATTTTATCAAACTTACTTGTTCCATCATGAAGGAAACTGATTGTTCATTTTGAAAGAGTATAGCTTTAGAAGACAACTCATTAAAAAGACATCTTTGCAAATAAAAAGCTCCAACTCCAAAACTGATAAGAGGGTTAAATCCTGTATAAACTGTTGGGTTTTCGGTTCCAAAAAAATCAGAAAAGGAACTTACGACAAAAAATGGTAAAGCAAAAACAATCATAATATTTAAATGAATATTTTGAATGGATTCTTCAATCAATCCAAACCCATTCAATAAAATAACCTGAAGTGAATATTGGATTGAAAATATAATGCAATAGGATTTTGAAAGATGGACGATAATAATGTAAACTTACATCGTTTACAAAACTCGTTTTAATGAATGAACATAACTGAACGTGTATTCCTTTTCTGCAATTATTCAGACGCATCACCAATAATAGAAAACCACTCATTATTTGCGGTAATTTAATAGGCAAGAGATGTGATAAGTTGAAAATATGAATAGAATAGATTATGATTACTGGCGTGTTTTAATATAGCGATCCGACACCCAAATTATTTTATTGTTAAGTATTAATATATCCCAAAAATATGGCTATTTTTAAAAAAATTATATCCAATTCCCTTTATTTTTATACAAAAAGAACGAATTTTGGTCATTTATATCAATGAAAGCCCAGAATGATTGCCTCTAATATCATTTCCGTGAAGTTTAAGCTATCCGAACTGAGTTTACAAATAATGTTATCAAATAATATACAGATAGGGTTAAGAAATTATCGAAGTGTCTTTGTGAAACCCAATAATTGAAAAGATTGAGATCAATCATCTATTCTATAAAAAAAATCTCATATGAATTTAACCCAGTTTAATTGAATTTTTAACAGTTTTACAGCATTCGAACAAATAAGTTTTTTGTGATTCAAGATCATATCATTTTTACATGATTTCTTCCAGGTTTCTTAATCTTGCGTTGACTCAACACAAGAAAAACTGTACTTCAAAACCACATCCAAAAACTAAGTTTACTGAACAAGAAGACACACTATTGGCCCAATTAGTGGGACATTTTGGAGAGGAAAAGTGGAATGAAATATCATTGTATATGAATGGAAGGTCAATCCGACAATGCAGAGAGAGATGGAGGAATTATTTATCACCGAGTATTAATAGAAGCGAATGGTCTCTACAAGAGGATGCCCTTTTAGCCTCTAAATACGAGGAACTCGGTCCAAAATGGAAACAAATATCTAGATTTTTCCAAAATAGGACAGATATTTCTTTGAAAAATCGATTGCTAGTTCTAGTCAGGAAAGAGAGCAAGAGAATAAGAATGCAGTTTCAGCCCACAAAAAGGAAAAGAGTTAAACCACAAAATGAAGTCCAACAACAAGTCTCATTGTGTGATGAACAAGAAGAATTTGAAATAATAGCAAATTCTATTGAATATCAACCAGTTACCCATTTCATATCTGATGAAATACCAGAATGGGATTCAGTGTTTCAATAAATGTATATTTTTTTATCAAATCATTTCTTGTAATATTGGTATATGGATAATTATATTATTAATCTTAGATATCTGATAGTTTTTTCACAACTAGTCGAAAGGTGTGAGGTCAAAGGAGTTGATGGAAAGATTGTTTCAGATTAATTCGTAGCTCCCTCTCGTCAGGGCTTCTATTGTTACCTACCCATGGACATCCCTTAATGTTTCTCCACTGAGAATGACCTTGAGCAAAATTCTTAACACATTTCCATGCTCACATACACTTTGCATTCATGTTTACATAAACAGTGTATGTATTAGGCATACATGTATAAACGCCCGCAAGTTCATAAATCCATATATACAATATGTGTATATGATATTGAATTTGAGGGTACATGTGCATACTTACATTTTTCCCTCAAATACACAAAAAAGAGGAACATAGTATTTCTTCTTCAACAAAACAAAGATAACCCCAAAAATCTACAAATTAATGAATAGAAGATATTAGCTCAATCTCACAACTCATATAATATCAAATAATTAAAATACCCAATTGTCAAATGGGTGAGTTTGAAAAAAACACCAAAGAAGGTTTAATTATTGAAAAATGAATGAGATGAAACAAATTATTTACGAAATCATAAACACAATTTTAATTTGACCAATAAATACTTCTTTGAATGAGTCTATTCCACATAATTGATATTAACTTTTCAAAATGTGAATTTCTACTTGTTTATTCATTGTATATATGATTATAATTTATATAAGTGGACAATAATCTATGAAGAAAACAACCTAAGTTTTCGAATTTTCATCTTTTGGGAATATTCCAAGATGGATTTTGATAATATTCCAACTTTATCTTTAAAAATTTGTTTTCTAACTATTTTTTTGAACAATTCTAGCATATTTAATATTTGGGTTATAAAGAAAGTCGTTTATCATTACTAATTGGATATTTTACCTAATACTCTAACAGTTATTTTTCTAGTTTCCGGAAAATAGAAAAAAAATTTCATTAAAACATCCTAAAATACATGGTATTTGTGAATTCGATGTTATTTATTCTTAAAATATTAGAGATATAAGTAATTAATGAAAGGGAACCATTTATGATCCTAAGGTATTTACATAGGTCATGAGATTACTTGAAAAAAACTCAAACTCGTATGTTTGTATTATGTTTAAAATAATTGTTACAAATGATTTCCTAAGATGATGATTTAATTTTTCATAGAAATGATATTTTCTTAAAAATGGAATTCATAAAATATCTTATAATAGAGTTATTCTTGAATAACTCTAATATATATACCAATATCACATTGTTGTTATCATTAAAACATTCCTCTGTTTTACCAATGATTTATGGATTTCCAATAGCAAAGTTTTTCCGAATTTGGTTCATTTTAAAAATAGATAAAAACATGGGTCCTTTATGATTTGGTAGAGATTCTTTTTCAACATTATCTGGTGAAGATTGAATCCTTAATGGATTCATGGTTTTTTACAAATACAATATATTTATTTAAAAAACATTCAAATAAATGCTCAAGATATCATACATTAACATGGTTCTTCTCTTCATAAAGCTGCTATTCGAGGTCATCTAAGTATTGTTGAATAAGTGTTACATAATAAAGTTGATATCAAATCAAAGGATAATATTTTTTGTTAATTAATACAAAATTACTCTTCTTCATTATGCCCCTGATTATGGTCATCACCGTTTTGTTGAGTATCTGATAGATCATCAATCTGATCTAAATGCAAGCGACAAATATATTGAGTTTCAATGATTTTTTATTGTCCCCATCATTATGCTGCTTGAGGGAATAATCTATGCATTGTAGAATACCTCATAAATCACAAAACTGATATTAATGCACTACCTTAAGATGCTGAATGTTTATTATTTATTGCGGTCCTCTTCATTAGGTTACTTCTAATGGCCATCTAAGTGTTGTTGAACTACTTTTTCAACCAAAAACTGATGTAAATGCAACAAATGATATGGATGATATTTAAAATCCAATTGGAAGCCTCTTCATAATGCTGCCAATAATGGATATCATAAAGTGATCAAATTTCTAATTGATAGTCATGTTGGTAGAACTCTTATGTTAATGGTTTAAATTTCATTGTACTCCTCTTCATTTAACATCTCAGAATGATTACCATAGTGTGGTTGAGTTTCTGATTCTTCATGGAACTTTTTAATAATGATCATAAAACACATTGTTGATTTTATTGGTTGAATTTGTTCAGGAAATCAACAATTTCCCTCCTCTAGAATTTCCCTGAATCTGATGTATTTGAACCATTTACAATTCCATAATTGTAGAATAGTCCCCACTCATAAATTGATCTCTTATACATTCTCATTAATACTCCCCCAAACATGTAGACAATGGTTTAAAGCAGTGGTTAATTTTACAAAAACGTTTAAATTTAAGTGAATTTTTGAAATGAACCGAATTCATAATGTCAATACAAGCTCTAGTACCCAAAGAACAAAAAGATCGTATCCGAAGTCAGAATTCCGATTATACCGAGGTATTTACTACTGTTGCTAAAATTTATGTGGCATTACAAAATTCTTCACAGTGGCAAGCCAAAGGAGAGGGATTTTTATCTATTGTATCAAAAAACAATCATTGCATATATATTAATTTATACGACTATAATAGCCATCAAATTATATTTCAGCATGAATTATTTTGGGGTTTTAAGGATTGCTATACAGCATCTGATCCATGTGTTCATTGTTTTGAATCAGATGCTTGTGTGATAGCATTCCAATTCATTAATCCCGATGAAGCTAAAAGTTTTGAAAAGCAAATCAAAAATGTATCCCAAAAGAAGCCTGGGTTTTTCAGTAAGATGAAGAGTTTCTTTTCGTCATCTGAAGAGCCAATAGTTATTTCCACTCCTAAGCACTTCGAACATGTAAGTGGAGCGAAACAATCGGAAGATTCTACTCTAAAAATTAATGTGGCTGGTGAGAGTGGTTCAATCGAAGCAATACTAAGTCGAATGGGATTCACTAAGGAGCAAATGTCTGATCCAGAAATTCAAAAGCAAGTGATAAATGAAGTTATGGCCGAGTCAAACAAGAAACTTGAACCTGTTGTAGAGGTTCCTAAAGTTACTGCTCCTCCACCAGCTCCAATTAGCAGAGGAGGAGCGCCTCCTCCACCACCCCCACCACCACCCCCACCACCTCCTCCCCCAGCAAAGAGAGAAGCACCAAAAACTGAAGCCCCACCTCCATCCCCCAAGAAAGAATTGCCTCCACCAAAAGATGATACACCTTTGCCACAGAAAATCGAATTGCCTCCTCCTAAAAAAGAAGCCCCACCACCAAAAAGTGATATGCCATCTCCCCAAAAGATTGAAATTCCACCCAAGAAAGAGTCGAAATTACCAAAAGTCGATATTCCTCCTCCAAAGAAAGAAGCACCTCCTCCAAAGGTCGAAGTTCCTCCTCCAACCCCTCCAGTTCCAAAAGGAGGATCTCTTCCACCACCTCCACCTCCTCCACCCCCACCCCCACCTCCACCCCCACCACCACCAAAGAAGAATAACCCACCACCACCAAAGAAGAAGCCCCCACCACCTGCAACCCCACCACCAGAAGTTGGCGGACCAGGTTCCAAAAAGCCTGCTCCAGTTTTGGATCCAATGGCTGAGTTAGCCAAGGCTGTTGCAAAGAGAAATCGAAAAGACTAAATACGAACTGATATCATTTTTAGTATAAATCGGAGAATTCCTTATTTTGATTTTAGAGTTGAAAAGGAACAAGAAAAACCTTATAATCCTTTTTCATTCGAAGATATCATGGTTTTTTCTAAAAGAATCCTATTATTTAGCATTCTCTTGTCAATAATGGTTATTTTAGTTGAATACTGGCTCCAAATTTTGATAATTTTCGTTATGATTCATGTTTTAATGTCATCTGAACGTCTTATTGAACAATCATCCGGTAATATTGAGAATGGTAACAAAATTCCAATTTCATCTCAGACTTTTATGATTCTCTATGGATTTGGCAATATAATTTGTTCTTATGTTTGCATTCATGTATTATTTATATCATTTGATACATACGTATGTCTTGTTGATGCAATTATTTCGTCATTATTGATATCTTTGTTTGTTTTTTTGTTGATTGGAGCAATGAAACAAATAGCTGTTAGTTTCAGGTTTTTCCGCAATTGTGATATTGAAAATGGCGCTCTAGGGCTCCTAACATCAATGGCTATTCTAATTCGATTTGTCTTTGTTGCTCCTGTATGGGTTTGCTTTTTGAACAACACACTATTCTCAGAGTTTCCTAATCAAATTTCTATAGTAACTAAGATATATTTATTTGGTAAATTCATTGGATTCTTGATCTTGTGTTTTGATTTTTCAAGATCAACAATACAGTTCTTTAATTCAGTCCTGCTTAGAGTGCCAAAAGGAAAGGAGTGTCTTAATTGCAAATCTAATGAATCAAGCATTGTCATGGCACAGTGCGGGCACTATTTTTGCTTGAATTGTCTTGAAAGGTCTAGAAAAGTCAGTGCCAAGTGTCCACTTTGCGATCATCCGATACCAAGAAAGTGGACAATAAGGTACAAATCCGGATCAATTCCATTTGAAGAATTGTTCTGTATTCTGTAAATTATTCTGTTTTCTTTTTGTTAAGCAATTTAAACTGAGCATTCAATGCCAAAACATCCATTAACTCTCTAATATAGGATATTACAACAAGAAATAGGCTAAAAATGAAAGGGATTGCCCAAATAAAAAAAATAACTGTCCCAGAGTTATCAAAAACAGGTACTTCTAACCCATATTTTTTATATTTGTGCATAAGGTGATTGTTAATCCTCTCAGATAAATATGCAAGGAGAGAATCAAAAAATACAAATGTAAGTCGTTGCTTTCTAGTGAAAACCGAAATTATGGTAAAACCCAACCATACAATATGAAATGCTATCAATAATACCATAAAATTTGATTTCCATTCAACACTGTATAACAACTCAGGAAACCAGTAGGAGGTAAACGAATTGCTCATTCAAATGTCACCTTTTCGTCAAATAACTGTCATGAACGATAAGCTCTCAAAAAATCTGTAACCAATTCAAAATTTCGGTTAGAATAAAGAACTTTGATAGAATTTTATTCCGATATAATCTTTTCAATTCAACCAGCTTTTGTGAGGAATAAAAAACTAACAGCATAAACACAATGAAGCCATTGATTGTTCCACCCATTATCACCAGAAAATCGCTCGATCCGTTGAAAGAAGAACGAATAAGAGAATTTCATATTAAAAGTAACGAGTCCCCAAAACTACTTCCTCGAATTGACAAAAGGTATTTATTATCCAGAGCCCAAACCGAGGTTCCTAGGAATTTTTGTGAGCTTCCTAGCCTCAAGCCCTTGATGTTTTGATCCGGGTTATGTTTTGTTGTAGATGTATTGATTAAAGTTGTATTTTACAAAATGTTAGGTTTTTTTTTACCATTTTTTGTGCGAGCAGCTGTTGTCTTTTCTGAGTTTTCCCAGAAGATTGACCATTATAATGAGTCAGATTCCCGAACATTTCAGCAAAGAATCTTCTTTGATACACAATTTACTAATGGTCCGCCATTTGGGTCCTTTGTTTTGATTCTCGGTGATTTTTCTCGATACAATACCGAAATTCTCAAATTTGAACCGATTTTATCTATTGCGAAGGATACTAAATCGGTGATTTTTGGAATCGAAAACCGATATTTTGGAGATTCTAAGCCATTTCTCAAAGCGAATGCACAAGAATTTGAATATTTGAGTATTGATCAAATTTTGTCCGATATTGTTGCAATAATTAGTGATCACCAAGAAAGATATTGTAATGGAAAATGCAGAATTCTTGCTACAGGAAACGGATACGCTGGATCATTGGCAACATGGTTAAGAGTTAAATATCCACATATTGTAGATGTGTTATGGTCATCAGGGGCACCTCTTTATGCTTCACAGGATTACTCTTTACTTGATCAATATGCTGCCGAATACTTATATGAAATTAATAGCAAATGCATGTATAATATAAGAAGCCTCTTTCAGAGTCTGCAAACAGATTTGTTTTCAAAGGATAACCACACAATACAATCAGTGTATCAGCTATTTGGGTTCTCTTCCAAAACATCACTAAAGAGTGCAATGTTTATGCCAACAGATTTATTGACAAGGTTAATAGTATCATCAAGTAATAATTATCTTCAAGAATTATGCAAGTATCAGACTCCAACTCCTGATAGAATTGCTTATGCTCGATTCTTTAATTCCACTCTTTCAAAACTTGGATTAACAGTAACCCAGATTGATCCCCAGGAATGCAAAAACGATGATATTAGAGCATTATATTATTTGAAATGCAAAACACTTGGATGGATGGATGTTAGTGCTGGCCTTGGTCCTCCACTCCGTCTCAAGCCATTTTCAATTGATATGCAATATTTTTGGGACACATGTAATAAATTATTCGGAGAAGCAGGGAGGTCCTATTCCACATTTAATTACAATTATGGAGGTAGAAACCCACAAGTCACCACATCAATTTTTACCACAAGCTCAAAGGATCCATGGAAATATTTGGGATTTCAAAAATCTAATATAAATTCCCAGAACGAGGTATTGTCAATTGATATTGGTAATAATCAAATTGGATTAGAGATGAAGAATTACTCCACAAACGATAACCAAGATCTAAATACCGCCCGATCCCAAATCATTGCTACGTTATCAAGTTGGCTTTCTAATAATTGTTCCAAGCTTTGTATGAATGGAAAATGTATTTTAAATTCTTGTGTTTGTAATGCTGGATACAGTGGTACATTCTGTTCACATCCAGTGGCATCATCAAAAGAGTTTAAAACTCTTTCTGGTGCTTTGATACTTGTTCCAACCGCTTTCATGCTTGTTATAGGTTTGATTTCTTGGAGATTTGTATTCATCAAAGGATTGGGCTTTTCAACCCGCCCAATGATATAACCCAGGTTTACAAGGCCGATAAGATATCCTGGTCGTTCATTTTCATGGATCAAAATCTTATGGATATTGAAGCATTGTTATATAAATCATCCGAACAAGGGAACGAAGAAATTACCAATCAAATACATAATGTTTTAAAAGACCCTCAATCTACCTTTCTATTTATTCATTTATTAATTGCCACCAAAAATAGCGTTGTTTTGAATGCGTGTTTGCTATATATTCACAAATCTTTGGAAAATCATTGGGTTAATTATGAATTTGATCAAAGAGGAGAGATAAGGCATGAATTTTTGGAATTCTTGAAATCCATAAGATCCGATATAATTTTGACCAAATTTTTAGATAATATTGTATATGTATATAGTAGAGACGAAACTGATTGGCCAGAACTAATGAATTATATGATTGATATTATTAGTAATAGTACATCAGTATTTTATGGCGTTTCAATATTAAAGTCCATTCTACCACATATGAAGCATGATAAAATTGACGAATTTTATGAGTTTATAATTGATATAATCAAGCAAAACTTTAAATCTGGAAATGAGCAATTGGTAGCATTATCTTCAGACATATTTTTAGTTTTGGTTCAAAAATGTGATTTATCTATCGAAGAAAATGAAGAGTTGATTGATATTGTCGCTTCTTTTATTCATATTTCAAAAGAAACCAGGGTATTCAAAGAGAGTGAGTTTATTATGTTTTGGTCATCGATATCCAGTTTGAACTCTGTTCAGTTTTTCATTGATGAATATCTGAATGAATTGGTTGAATCATCGATTTTTATTGTGAATGACAAAAACAATGGGTTGTTTAAGAGGACTTTTGTTTTAGAATCTCTGTACCCCTTAATACCAATGATTCCTGATTACATCGAATCTGTATTATCCCTTTGTATGGACTTGACTGCAGGGCTAATCGAAAACGATGGTATTATTCCAGCAGATTCTCTATCTCATTTCGAGTCAGCTATTTATCATTTTCCAAGGGAAGAAATATATCCACTGATCCAAAGCTGTGTTGGTTTAGCATTAAATGCAGAGGATGTCCCTCATCAAACATCTGGACTTTTATTATTTAGGGTTATTATTAGTGTTGCTCCGGATTGTGCTCAGAAAGATATTGAATCCATAATCACATTAATAGAAACAGCTTTGAATTCCGAAGAATCATTACTTAAACAAGCAGCATGCAATGTTTTAGAGGTGTTTAATGTAGGATTCTCGTCTTTGAACTGCTACGGTCCTAAATTTTTACCCAGTACAGTTCCTCTATTAGTGTCCGAATCTCCCGAGATTAGGGTTGGTGCATACAAAGCTGTAACCAGTTTGCTCGAGAGAGTTGATGCCACAATAGAGAATTTATTCCCGTCGCTAGTTCAAATACTTAATGATGTTCCAGAGGATGATTTGCCAAACTTCATTAGAATTGTTACCAGAGCTGTTGATATATCTGAAGATTTTGATGATGAGCAATGTGATGGAGCTATAGAAATCATCAGGAAAGTTTTAGAAACAAATAGCATCGAGATGATAGCAGCAGCTTTCCAAATGGGAATATCATTACTCAAACAAGACGAGGCACATCTAGAAACCGTCTGCGAGTTGCTTCTAGGATCTGTTGATTCTTGTTTGGATATTCAAAACTTTGAGTATGTTGCTTCAATTGTAGAGTCAATTAATTTTGTTGGTGATCTAGCTCTACATCTAAAGGATTCAGCTGATTCAATTATATCTCAGTTTGTGTCCAAGATATTCAGTCATTTAAAGAATGAGAATAAAGCAATCTCTCAAAGAAGCCTTGTATCCATGGCCAAGATTCTTAGAACATGTCCAAATCATCATCAAGAGTATTTATCAGATTTCGTCTCATCTTTGGACAATGCATTAAAAAGCGAGAAAAAGTCTTCACAAGAAAGCGCCATTGAAGCAATAAACATAATAAGAAGAAGCTTGGATGAAGAAACAAAAAGGTTATTTTATGAGAGAATGTTAGAAATCATCAATACCGAGACTACAAGATTATTATTAATCTCTAGTAGTTTTTTGGCTGCATCTAAACTCATCAAATCTTCAAAATCAGAAAACAAGTCATATTATATTGATATTGGTAGAAATACTGTCAACAAGATAATATCAACAGAGATTCCATTTCTTGAAGGAAAAGAGCTGAGAATTAGTGGAGCTTCTTCATTTTTATTCGCCAATTTATGTAGGTATTTATCTTCATTACTTGTAAATGGCTTAGATGAAGCTGATGAAATATGTTCTTTTCTCCTTCCTTGGTTCCAAAACGAATCCGAGCTAGAGCACTTTTCCGTAACAGGAACCCTTATTTCTGCAATGCAAACCAATTCCATTTCTCAAGTGATTAGACAAACAATTTTAGAATCGATTATTAATGAAATATCATTTGCTTCAGATCCCTCGTTGCAACAAAATATTGTTTTCTTTTTGAATCTTTTAGTTCAAAATGATGATTCATTTATTGCACCTGTTTGTGAGATTCTTTCCTCAATTGAAAAATGGAGACATAATGCCAAAGAAGCCAAATTTGGATACCAAGATGTTTTGTCTAACATTGCTTCATTATATTTAACAATTGCCGCTAAAGTACCAGACTTCGATCAATCCAAATTGGTATATGCTTTTGCAGAGTTTCCACCATTTGATGTATCTGAATGTTCATCTATGATTTCATCTATTCTAAAATTATACAATAGCCAAAAAATTCAATCAGACTTCTCAACAAATGCATTAGGTGTGGCCATTGCGAGATATATTGCATGGGATGATTCAATGTTCGAAAAAGCCCATATCTCTGAACCGCAGCACGAAGAAATAATCAGCATATTTAGAAGCATATGCGCTAAAGACGAGTCTCTTTTAAAGACTCTTGAAAGAATGTACGCAAAAACAAGAGGCAAGTTCAAGAGAATTGCTAATGTCCTCCAATAAATGTTTTCTCACAATTTCATGTCCGTTTTTTCAGTCAAACAAAGTAAGTCAAATAAATTGAATAACTTTGTCACATTGTTTAAATGGGTCTTCTTAGACTTCTCCAACAAATGCGCCGTTCATCAAACGAATGCAGAATTCTTCTTCTTGGCCTCGATAATGCTGGAAAGACCACAATTTTAAAGAATCTTTGCAACGAGGACCCAACAACAACATCACCAACAAGAGGGTTTAATGTTAAAACCATTCAAGCTGATTCATTTAAGTTTAATGTTTGGGATATTGGAGGCCAAAAGGCCATCCGCCAATATTGGGATAATTATTATGAAAATACTGATGCTTTGATTTGGGTTGTTGATTCAAGTGATGAAATTCGTCTCGAAGAAACCAGCATGGAGCTTGATTCACTTCTAAACGACGAAAAACTCAAAAATGCCCCAGTTCTCATTTTCGCAAACAAACAAGATTTGGCAACTTCCCTTCCTTCCGACCAAATCACGGTTTCTCTCGATTTGCACAAGATCCGTAACCGTAAATGGCAAATTCAGGGATGCTCAGCTATAACAGGCGAGGGTCTCGATCTCGGTCTCCAATGGCTTATGCAAAGCTTGAAGTAAATCGTTTTACACCATAAACTGATATTTATATTATCGGCCGGAGGTTTGTTCCAACATCAGGACAACGGTTATTTCTGGCCATGAATTGAACTACTCTGTTTGGTCCTTTTTAATGATTGGACTCAAGACAGGACATAAGGGCACTCATGTTCGTGAAATTTCTGCACCACAATACCTCAATGCTCTTGCTAGACATCTTGAAGAAAGCAAAGTTATTACTGCTCCAGATTGGGCAGACTTGCTTAAGACATCATGCATTAATGAAATGCCTCCAAGCGATCCAAAGTGGTGGTACATGCGTTCAGCAGCTATTGCTCGTCAAGTTTATCTTCACCCAGGAACCAGTGTCAGTGAGCTCCGTAATCACTTTGGTGCTGGCCAACGTAACGGCACAGCCCCCAACCATTTCCGCCAAGCCGCCAAGAAGATTATTCGCTTTTCTCTCCAACAACTTGAAAAGGCTGGTTTAATGAAGATTGTTGATGGAAAGGGTCGTGTTTTAACTGCCAAGGGACAAAAGGTTCTTGACTCCATCGCTGCTTCTGCTGCCAAGACTCTTTAAAGATTAAAGTCAACAAATTATACATACTTTTTAGACCATTCCTGGGGATTATCTTATCCTAAAACTGATTTGATCCTGATTCGAATCGTCAACAGCATTAACTTCAACATATTCGACACCCGGAAGCCCAAAAAGCCCCTTTTTAGTTTGTACAAAGGCCTTCTCGATTCTTACTACCCTCCCTTCGACCCTTATCAAGGGGATGACTTTCTCTCCGTCCACTCTAAGAGTGATGGGGATGGTTTTGATTGATGAAACCTCAAGGATCGTCTCTTTATTCTTGGTAGAGACCTTGAAACCATATGCAAACTTATTTTCGGCCCAATTCAAATCTCTATATGGCTCATCATTAGCATGAAAAATCCACTTGCAATCAACTTTTACATTTTCTCCATCTTTTATAGCAAAGTACCTGACATAATTGGGAAAATCACTGTTTGCAACGTCAAAGAGTTTTATCATTTTTTCGTTTTAGTGGCAGAGATTTCGAAAGAATTTTGTCTCTTTAATTGAGAAAGAGAAACAACTAAATGGCAAAGAATGGTTGTTTATGGAAATGGTGTTTCTTTTAATTGCCTATGGGGTACCACCTTAAAGAATTTTTCTTCCTTTTTAAAAATGAAGTCTTGTTGATTTGTAGAGAATAATTCAAATGCTTACTCCTCCGGCTCTTTGTTTGTTTTAACGATGGTATATTTCTCCTCTTTGAGGCCGTAATTTCGAATAAGCTCTTCAAAATGACTCTCAGAGGTCCGTTCAACTAGATAGATCTTTTTGTCGACTATTACACTTCCATCTGTGGGTGGCTTAAAAGGAGGATTTGACTCTTGTCCTTCTTTATACTCGGTAGATACTCCTTTATTACTATTCACTTTAATAAAGTCTTTAACAAAAGGATTAGACTTAATGGATGTAATATCTAAAGTATTACCATAAATACGCCATTCCCATTTGCCTTTCCCTTTATTATCATACTCTATATCCACATGAGACTGAAGATGTGAATAACCTTGGTCTTTGTATTCCTGATAATTGTTCCATGGAGCTTCATAGAGAATATATCCCTCCAAAGGTTCACAAGAATATATTTTTTCGCGATATGTTTCAATAGAAACTAAGATCAATCCTCCTTCACATAGAATCTCTTTTCCATGGACCATCATTTGGATAATCAGGGTCTTTATATATTCATTCGCTACCTTAGTCCTTTCGTCATAGGAAGAAGTGGCTAATTGCTCAGCGGGATAGGGGAAAGTGAAAAACATTGCAGCAACCTTCCTGTCTCCCAAAGCATGTTTCACCCTTTCTAAGTTCCCAGTAACATCAACATCATCAAAAAACTCTACATTGCCTCTTAATAGGTCCAGATTACTTTGGAAGGAGTGGTAGTTTGTGTGTTTTTCTATAGTTTTGTAAATAGTGCTAATGATATGATACTCAGGAAAACGTTCTCTCAATACACAGGTAAAGGACAAGTCAGATTCACCAAAAATAAGAATGATTCGTTCTTCCTGGTTATCCAACATCAAAAAAATGAAGTGGTCAGTCGCTTTCAATATTTGAATCTGAAATCAGAATTTTATAGTTGGTCAAATAGGATATCAATGAGTTGTAAATTATAGAGAGCGCTTTTTATACAGCCTTTCACTTTGCAGATACCCATTTCCAGATCAATCTCATATAAAACACAATATTTCTTGTGTAAAAACAACGTTTAAATTTTTGTGAGTGTTAATTCAAATTTATCCATATTTAAAAAAGTTGATTTTTTATGTTCATGACTTTAGGTCTTTTTGTCTGTAGGTGCTCTTTCTTCAATTCCTATTATCATTCATATGCAAATGATGTTTGGGCTCTATCAAGTCAGTGTGAAAACGAACAAATATCAGTTGGAAGATCATATCAAGGTTCTAGTATTGATGTTTCAAATTGTGTATTTTCAAGGTCATCGCTATTTTCTGGAAGTGGAGGAGTTATATATGCTTCTGGTGGCACATACACCATCATTATCTCAAATTCTATATTTTATAATTCTAGTTGTAATGATAGAGGAGGAGCGATTTATTCTGATTCTTCGAGCTCTAGTATCAGAATGACATGTGTACATTCATGTTCTGCTTTAAATGAACATTTTGCGTATTTACAAGCTAACCAACACTTATTGGAATATATCTCAATAGGATATTGTTCTCCCAAAGCTTCTGGAAATTATCCTTTTCAAATGTACAAAGGTTCTCAAAGAGCAGACTATATAAATAGTTCAATGAACCAAGCGGAAAGTTGTTCTGGTTTTTACACTGCTGTGCCTTCTTCATTTTCTAGTTCGTTTTGTACTTTTTCAAATAACAATGTTTCTAATAGTTGCTGTTTAGAATTTGCATATAACTCTGGTTCAATGATATTTGCTAATATTGTTCATAACAACAGTCCACAGAGAGGTATTATTGTTGATTTTATGGGGTCATACAATCTGAACTATTGTGTTTTTTATTCAAATCAAGATACTTTGTTTTGCCTGAATTCAGGTTCTCTCACATTATCACATTGTTTCATTTCGCATGCATCAACCTTTTCTACATCATCATCAGTAGCAACTAGTAACAATAATTCATTCTCCAAAATGCAAACCTACTCCCAATCATATTATTACACTGGATTCTGTCTCATTGATCATATTCTATCACCTACACAAAAGCATTATTCATATAATAGAGAGAGTATTCTAATCCTGGTCTTATCTGCCTTTCTTGAGTAAAAAGTAATAGACGTTAAATAACATGGAAGAAAGTTCGAGTTTTAAATCCTCAGATGATGATAGTTTTCAAATTAAAATTGGAGAAGAGAGAGATAAACTAATAGATGAGAATGCCCGGCTTCTTAAAGAAAATACTGTCCTTAAGGCACAATTTGAACATGCTGTTGGAATGGTCGAGCAGTCATGCGATTATCAGAGGGTTATTCAAGAAATGACAATTGAAGTAAGAAAATTAAAAGAAGAAAACAAATCATTGAACCAAAGACTTGAGATCAGTTCACGGACAATAAAAGAAATTAAGGATCAACAAGAAGAAGAAAAGCGAAAAAACAACGAAATGCAAGTAGTTCATAACAAAATGATGAACAATGAATTAGATAATCTGAAAAAAGAGTATTTAGAAAAAGTTGATTCATTAAACAAAGAAGCGGATGATATGAGATCAAGATTTGAGTGTATTCAGTCTACTGTCAAGACTCTTGAAGCAAAAAATGCTCAGATTGTTCAAGCAGCTTCATTTAAATATGAAAAGAGTTTCCATTCTTCAGAAGAGCTGATCTCTTTTCTTAATGAAGAACAGAAAATATCTCATTTTGAAACTCCAATTGTTGTACCGGAAAATAATAAGAAAGACGAAAAGAAAAATAAGAAATATAAAAGGATTATCAAAGGCTTGGAAAAAGAGAAATATGAACTAAATCAATATATAGATAGATCTAATCATGAACAATCACTACTTTCTATTAAATTTGAGCACGAAATTTCTTCATATCGCAATAAACTTGATCAATCAATCAAGGATAATGATGATATAAAAGCTGATTTTCAGAAACAAATATTGGTATTAAAAGAAAGAGTTCAATCTCTTCAAGAGGAAAAATCTAAAATCATTGAACAGAAACCATTGATAATGCCTGCCCCTATTGAATCACAATTATCTATGCAAACCCCTGATAAAAGTGCTTACAATGATTTAAAGGCGAAACAAAGAAAAGTTAAGGAGGAACTTCTTGATAAAATCGAAATATTAACCAAACAATGTAATCAGTTATCTGATAAACTTTATAAATCAGAACAGAGGAATATTCAGTTTGCCATGGATCAACAGAAGCTTACCGAAGAGTTACAAAATACTAAGAATGAATTAAAAACAACGAAAAAGAGTCACATCGATGACACAAAGAATAACCAGAATATTCAAAAAGAGAATCCTGATATCAAAAAAGAAAAAAAGAAAGAAATAAGAGCATTGATCCAAGCGAAAGATGTTTTAGAGGAACAAATTAATGTGATAAGCAATCAAAACAATCAGTTGTTGAATCAGAATTATTTGCTCAAAAAAGAAAATGAGGAACTAAAATTCAACATTTCCAGTTTTGAAAAAATAATATCTGAACAGAAACAAACTATTGATACCAGAGAAAGAGATTTTCGAATAACTAATGAACAACTTGAAAGCATCAAATTGACTCAAGAAAATGATCAAATTCCTTCAAGTGCATTTTTTTTGCAGGATTTTGGCTCTTCTTTGAATAGTAGTATATCTCAAATTGTAAACACACCAGCACTACAAAATTCGTCAAAGATACAAAACATTGTCAGAGTAATACATAGGCATTATAATGCAATTATAAAATCAAAGGAGAATGAGATAACTGATACCAATCTATCTCTTAAGCAAATGAAAATGGAGATTTCTGATTTTATTTCTGAATTGTCCATAATTTTTAATGGCCATCCTTATACAGTGGATACATTCAAGATTCAGTCTTTCTCTTCAGCTGTTCTTGAGCCTGCAAGGAGACTCCAATCTGAGATGAGTACTCTAAGATATAAATTTGAAGCATCGTCGAAATGTATGGCATTACTTCAAACAACATTCGGTTTTGAAAGTGATGATCACCAAGCAAACATCGCTAAACTTAAGACAGATTTTCTTTCGAACAAGGAGTTAATATCTTCCCTTCAGTTAAAAGTCCGCAAGAATAAATCAGAACTAAAGAGAATAAAGAATGAACAAATCATGAAGAACTCCTCCTTAGAATTTAATTACAAAGAATTAGAAGCCACTAATGCCACGCTTCATGAAGATTGTAAAAGGCTGAAGGAATCATTTAATGATAGTATCAACAAGATTAGAGAACTTAATCTCGTTATAAATGAAAATAAAAGGTTTATTGATGAAACCACTCGACAATTTGAAGAAGAAAAGAAAAAGAATAGAGAAAACTCTTTAAGCGAAATCAAAAATTTAAAGTTTAAGTATGAATCTGAAATTCAAGTATTAAAGTTGAAAATAGACGAACTCTCACATGCTCTAGATGATGAAAAAGCTCGGGCCGCAAATCTAAAACATGCATGCAGATATTACAAAAACAACAATGAAAAAAATACCAAAGAGTTATCAATGCAAATCAACGAGTCTCACATCATACATAGCGCTGAGTTGGATAGGCAATGTGTTGAGCATAATATTATGGTTGAGACATTAAATGAAGATATCGAGACTTTGACAAAACAGAATAAGTCTTTGAGTGATGAGCTTAACCACTACAAAGAAGAAAGTGAAAAGTCATGTAAGACAATTGAGCATCTTCAATCAAAGATACGGCACCTGAAGCAAGATATTCAAAGAATCGAAGAGCAATCCAAAATCAAGATTGAAGAATATGAGAGATCATCAAAATTATCAGATGCTAATTCTAAAGCAACAATTATGCAGTACGAGACAAAATTATCTTCAATGATTAATGAACTCAAAATGAAAATAGAAAATGAAAAGAGGACTATTCTTTCATTTGTTATAGATGAGTTTAGACAATATTTTGATCCCAATGAGAATATAGATGATGCATCTTTTAAGAAAGTTGTTTTCAAAGCCAAAGAGTCTTTAAACAAGTACAAACAATCAGATTCCTCAATCAGGAGACTTATAGGTGTCTCAAATAGCCAAACAACGGAAGATGCAATTGCTGAGCTTATTTTAAGGAAACAATTGTTTAATTAAGATATGTTTTGTTCAATTGATCAGTCGGATTTTTTGGTTCAACATATCAAAGGAACTAGTCCAAGTTTCCATAATAATGATACATTAATGAGAAATTGTGTTTATCATAAGACCGAAAACACAATAATCTACAAAAGTTAGTATTAAAGGCAATTATTTATACCTTCATTCATATACTATGTAATACTATTTGATCTATTTATTATAATAATAACAATAATTAATTTATATATTAGTATTATAAATATTTGGATCTAAATGCTTTTCATTGCATTCACCATTGATCAGTTTTATGAACAAGAAAACACCTCCAATCATCCCAAAGAAAACAATAACCGAGGAAAAAACAATAATTACCACTTCTAACAAGGAAAAACTACCAAGGAAATTGGTTCCATCAGCAGAATTGGCATTTAAGGTTTGTTGAAGTGTTGGTACTGGCGTGTATGTAACCATTGGGACAGGTGTTGATGGAATTAGTGCTATCGGGACAACTATCAAATTACTTGGGAGTGATAAAGAAGAATTTTCAAGAGTTGAATAAACAACACCTGGATTATCATCAAAACTATTTTCACAAATACCTCCGTTGATTACATTGAAACCTCCTGCTGGCGGTAATAGTTGTAATATCATATAGTTAATTTGATATTTTGTTAATGAGTTAAAATAAATCAAATTGATGGAAGAATATGATTCGGAATAAGAAAAAGATACCCAAGAAAGTATCACGATCGTAGAATTTGAAGAAAGAAATGATCCATCTCCATTTGATGTTTCAAATCCTATAAAGCTTGAATTTTGGATTGTTAATATCGAAGAAGACCTTGTTGGAAACCCAACAGCTCGGTTTTTTATCCCTACTGGTGATGACAAATAACAATGAACAATCTCAGATAATAAACTTGATCCATATAGTAGACTACTGTCATTTTTCGATGAATAACATGTATCTGATCTGATCCATATTAAAGAACAATACTTAGAATAATAAAAAACGATTGAACCTTCATTCCCACATGAACATTGTGATGTGGTAATATCATATATTGTAAGGTTGCTATTTGCAGAATAAAAATATATAACTCCTCCATTTAAAACCGAACTACATTGATCAAAACTACATCTATTTATATTCGTGAAAGATCCTGCTGAAACAGCACCCCCATGAGATGATGATGAGCAGTTCTGGAAAAGACATGATTCGACCAACAATTTAACATTAGAATTAACAGCACCAGTTTGAGTTCCTTTTATATTCCTAAACGTGCATAATACTAATTCTATACTGCTTCCACAATCATTAAAACTAAAAGCAACACCTACAAATGTCTCTCCAACATATGATGGACATAATGATGAACATATAACAAAAGAAGAAATAAAACTATTAAACATAGAATTATGGATTTCTAATTTAGAACAAGCATAATTTTGCAAAAATGGTGCAAATGACCGATAAACTGATGATCCATAAGTGCTAATATAGCTTTTTGTGGATAATTTAGGAGGAAATAAAAGAGGAGACGAAGAAAAAATATGAGACAAAGCAACATTAATCAATATTGTCGAGTTCTTCGACATGTTTTATGAAACTTTTATTCAGGTATTGAAATATCAGTAAATATTAATAAACGGCTTCATAAGATTAAATTAGTTTACACAGTTTCTTCCACTAGAAGAGGGGGGTCTTGAGTTGTGGATTTTTTGTGACTGGAACATAATAAAATAATTACTAGAACCAATATCACAATAGAAAATAGAGCAGCCCCAGTGAAAATCAATTCTTTGTCCGAAACATGCAGCTGCTTTGGTATTTTTATTGCATATTCGTCACATAGCCATTCATTGTTTGTTGGAATGATAAGATCATTGGATGATGTCTTTTTGTAGCCATCATTATCTAGTAAACCATCTATGTGTACATTTCCAATGCATTTCATCACTGTTATTGACGAATTAACAACATAAAAAGGTGCTGAGATATTGAAAAACGCACATCCAAATACACTTCCTCCCATCACAAAAACAAACTCTAATGCTGCATTTGCTACATTTGAAGACAAAAAATTGGAATTCTGAATTGTTGCACCCATATTTCGAAGAAATCTAGTCAGTGAAGCACATGTTGAATTGTAAAATGTACTATATGATGTTGCATGCGACATATAAAAATCAAAAACAGGACCTGAAACATGGTTATTAAGACCACTGTTTTGTGAACAATTATTATCATCAAATCTTTGCATCCCACTAATAATCGAAATAGTATCAAAACCAGAAGCTACATCTGAAGGAGAACATTGAAAAGCACTTATATAACTAGCAGAATTCTGAAACAGGGGAACAAGAACAATGGAGGTGAAAGCATTTCCTCTGGAGCTAGAATAGCATTGTAAAAAGCATGACTTAGTTATATATATTGACAATGAATTAATAGAGCATGCTCCTCCATTAGATGTTTCTGAGGAACACCTAAAAAACAAAGTGTGACTAACTAAAACATTAGAAACATGACTGTTAACATAAACAGCGCCACCCGAAGTATTATTTCCAGATTTGCAGTTCTTAAAAACTGATTGTTGAATAGAAATAGAAGAATCTGTAGTATTTGTGCTAATTCTTGTTGTAAATCGAGAAAATGCTTCGTTTTTGATCCTAATTGGTGCACTCAAAGAATTTATAAAAGAACTCTGATAAACATTCACATGAAAACTCGACAATTGAGAATTAAATATACTAAAAACAGATTTCGCAAAACAACTCCGCAATAATTGAAATTCAATATGACTCTTCATACCAGAGAACTCAAATCTGGGATAAAGATTCATGTTATCTCTTAGTAAAAGTACTGTAAGGTTCTTTGTCATCGATAAATTGTTAGTTTTATTGATGAAAAGTACCTTAGTATCTCTTTCTAAACTTGTTGGGCTTGATTATCTTATTCATCATGAGTCATTATTGCAGAAGAGTGACTTTGCAGCCGATGCTTTATGGAGTGTTAGTACAGGGACATTCAAGATTTGGGCTTTTGGTTCGTCTTCATCTGAATGGTATTTCAGACAGGCAACAGCGGCAGCATACCATTTTGGTAGGATTGTGACAGCATGCGGAGTATCATCGGTTGATATTTTCCTTAGCCGATTAATGAAGCAAATGGATCCAACAACCGTCTATTTCAATGATTTGTCTTCAAAAACTAGGTTTTATAAAAGATTAATGCTTGCAGCAAGACTAAATGGGGGTGTTTATAATGAAATGGCAGATATGGGCCGCAATGTTATCAACTCTCTGAGATTTTTAGATAAAGTTACCCCATATTATAATTTGAACGCAACATATCCTGTATATTCAAAGGTTAAATACTCCGGATCGCTTTTTGATGTTCTTAATTTGAATGATCCCATTAGCCCATGGACACTTCAGCAAATATTTTACTCTGAAACCGGGCAGAGATTCGAGGATGTATTCTCATATATTAAACCAAGGCCCATTTTGGTTGATGAAATGCAAATTTTTGAAGCTGAAATGAAAAATGGCCAAAAAGTATCAATATCTGTCATACCTCCTCATCTGTATCGAATGAGGAAACTTGATATGGTACCACTAACATTTTTATCAAAACTGTTGCATGTTATTCCTGGAACAAAGCCAGAGTGTTCAGTTGTCGATTTCTTAATCAATCGCTTCAATTTCAACCTTCAAAAAGAATCCAATGCCAGGATTGATTTGCTTCGCCAATACGGTGTGAGTCCAAAACTACCAATTCCACTATTGTTTTCAAAGTCACGATCGATCAAATTCCCTCTGAGAATTGCAGCTCCAGTTCCTTCTCTTTCCGGGCCATGTATTATGGTATCTGATTTGTTGCAATTCCAAAAAGTTGAAATTGATTCTAAAAAAGCGTCCACTGTTATCAACGCTTTCTGTGATGCATTGTTCAAAAACCAAAGAATTATTGCAGATATTTCTAACAATAATATCGTATCATGTGGAAACTCATTGTCCCTAGTTAAATTCGCATCTTTAGCTACAATCACACATGAAAGCATGCACAATTTATCAAATCTCGCATTTTCTCTATCGATCAAAGACGAATCAGGCTCTCTCAAATATGGAAACGCGCTCAATATTGCCCAATCTCACATTGCAAAGTCACTTAATGGAGAGTATTCAGGACTAGCCCGCTCATTAATGGAGTCTCATGCACCGCAAATCATCTCCCTCTCTGAATCAATGGTCCATATCATGAACATGGCTCATGAAACCAAAGATCAATCTCTTCTATTCCCTCTTGCCGCTGGTTCTACCGCCAAGTTCTTCAGCAAATCATCCAACCACACAAAATTCCCCTTCTTTTTATACAAATTTCTACCTAAGTCAAATAATTGTTAAGTAACGTTGCCAAAATTTAAGTAAATTTTTTACCTTAAATTGAGGGAATTGTTGATTATTATATGATCACATCACTTTTTATGATGGAATCATTCGATTGGAAATCACCAATTACCAACGAAAACGAGCTTTTGGAACACGACCCAGAGACCTTGTTGCATCACATTGCGTCCAATGGCGGGTATCAAAAGATTGTAGATTTGATGTATGAAGCAATTATGCCAAAGTATTTATTGCCTGTACTGCGCATTCCCAGAGTTAGGAAGAACATTTTCACTGGATATACTGCAGAGAAGATAATTAAGCTTCTTGATATTACTTCTGATGATTTGAGGTTTCAAATTTTTTCGATAATGTTAGATAATTTTGATAGTCATCTCGAAATCCAAAAAGTTGCTAACGATATTTTTTACAATATCAACGTTCATTCATGGGCTATTAAATTCCTTGATTTCTTGGCAGCATTAATGCCAAATGAAGTATTACAAAGAGCATTTGTTAAGAAGATTAACACAACTGGAAATCAATATGATGATCTCAAAGCTTGCTTTGATGATTCACCAAAAGGTTACTCTTTGTATTTTGGAAGCCATGTCTTACCCAATATTCGTCTTGTATCTCAAAGGGGTTCTTTCGGAAAAATTGTTGCTGAGCTTTATATCAATGAGCTCAAATCTTTAGAATATGATAATGAATATAATACCAGAGAAACATGTTCACATTTAATGTCAATGGTTATTCATTTCCACCCCATTTGGAGTACATTTCCTGAAATTAAGCAAAAGCTTAAAGAAGCTGTTTTGGCATACCCAGCAGCGAAAGATATTCTATTTAGCCATTCTGTGTCATATGCTTTCAATAATCAGTTACACAATATTTCTCCTTCTTATTTTAATATCTACCATTTTAATCAATGGGAATTTATTGACTATGAATATATTATGAGAGAAATTATTCTTAAAAGGCTTTATTTGGAAGCAACATATCAAATCAAAATCAGCACAAACCTTGAAAGTATTATAACTTATATCCCAATGAATTTGGCAGATTATTCTAAGAATTTTCTCAATATGCTTAAGACCATGGCTAAAGTTCCAGAAGAGAAAGAACTATCCCTTATCTGGCCCAAGATCGTTCAGATGCTCCCAGAATACACTTTGAAACAAGTCTTGGAACTGAACAATTTTAATTTGTTCAAATATTTGATTAAATTAATTACTCCTAAGAGTAAACCAGAGCAAATTGGTCTTCTAAGAAATGAGGGAGTCTTTTTCTCATTTGATTTGGCAATGAAATGCATTGTTTTTACCATTGAGGGGGTTTTAGCAGCAAAGGAAAAGATAATATCAGTTAACATGAATCAATATACTGATAAACTTGCTGATATTCTTGATTCTCTTCTCTTAGACAGGAGGCCATGGGAAACAAACAGGTGTCTTGTTCATATGAAACAGAACACACCTTTCTATATGATTGAACCAGCACTTAGGGATAAAGTTTTAATTGAATATATTAAACACCCAGCTGGCGATAAACCATTGAACTATAGCCTTGCAACACAATCAATGACTGTAACATTAGCTTTATCTTTGCTTTTTAGCAATATCAGCCTTATTGCCGAAGTTTTAGTTAAAGGAAAAGGAAAACCAAGGAACTCATATGGTTTCATTAGTAATGCTAACATCAACTTCCCTCCTCTTCCAACAAGTGATACAAAGAAGGCAATTCCTTATGAAGCTGAATCAATGCATGTTTTTGAACTTACTTTAATTAGAGAACATCTCTTAACACATGCTGATAATGGAGTTGCAATGTTTTCGTACACATTGTATCAGCTCTTCCTTTTAAAGGTCTGCAAGCAAGTAATTGCTGACAATAATATTGAATTGGCCAAAGAAGCAATCCAGATTCATTTCAGGTTCTGCAGAATGATGCTTGGAAAGCAAAAGGACGAAATCAAACAAACAATATATGAATTATTTGAGAGAACTGTTTGTTGCCCAATTGTTTTAGCTGCCGCCAAAATTGCTCTTCCCGCTCCAGATCTTCTTGAACATTTGGAAAACAATTTATTTAGTCTTGTGTCAAATGCAGTTGAAGGAAGGAATCCTCTCTTTAGTGTTGCACTTCAAATAATCTCTACTGGAAAATCATATTTCTCAAACATTGATGATATTCAACTTTTAATTGTCCAACTTTTGATTCAACAATATGTAGATGCAGTTCCAAATTCTGTTAAGCCGATATTCCAATATCAACAACCTCTTATCTTTAATGAATTATCCCCATTATACTCAAAGAAACATAGTTTTATACTTGATCAAGTTGTGCAACATTCTCTTCCCTCTCTTTATATGACTCTCTTGATTAAATCAGGCCTTTTAAAGAAAGGTGCATCTCCATATCGCTATCCCGCTTTTGATAAGTCAATTTTTGATCCAAGTATTTACGAAGCATTTTCTTCAAATTCATATACCCTTAATGGCCCAGCTCTTCTTTGCTTTATCCGAATTTTGAATAAGTCTGTTTTAGAATATACCGATATCAAGTATAAGAACCCACTTACAACATTTATTCCCAGTGCTTATGCTTATATTGATCAAATTATTCGCAATTATGCATCAAACATCACATTTGCAGCATATAAAATCCCAGACATACAAGCCCTTTCTGAGGTTGTCACTCTTGCACAATATCAGCAAACATTGTCAACTTGTAATTTCCAATATGTTCTTACAGATCACACAAAGGATGTATTTTTGTCAATAATGCCGAAATCAAACCCATTATATCAAATGCTAGAAGCGGATAATAATTCCCTTCAAATGCTTTTCAACATTCTCAACTTTAAACCAACAGACCCAGCGACTAGGCCGGCTTATTACCGGGAACCAGTCCCAACTCTTTATTCCATTGTTGCCAAATTAACTGCATTGCCAGATTTGACATATGAACCGTTTTATCAGAATTCTGGTAAGTGTCCAAGCAAAAACAAATTTGAGACTCCTTGGATTAATAGTTTTGCACAAACAATTCTTGAGCCGATTTTCAAACTTGATGCGGCCGATTTGACAAAGAAACTTTTGAATCAACCAGAGCATCTTTATTCATTAGTTGGAATTATCCTGAAGTTTATTCATAGTTTCGATCCAAGTGGAGTATCATTTGATTTGCTTGCTCATATCTTGAAAGCATTGTTTGAAGATGTTTTAGTGGAGGATCCAAAGCCAACAGAACAAGATCCTGCTCCTGCTCCTGCACACACAATCTTTACTGGTGTTGCAGTTGCTTTGCCACATCAAAAAGCCAAAAGAGCTGCTCCTGCAAGAAGACCTGTTCGTGGTAAGAAGCCTGTCGAAAAACCAAAACAAGTTGGACAAGCCAGATATGCACCAAATGTCTATTTGATGGCTGTAATATCAAAAATACTTAGGAAGTCAGAAATAGTGAACCGATTTGATCATGCAATCATATTGGAACCAATGATTAAGATGCTTTCTTTGCCTCAAGAATCTCTTTCATCCAAAGTTGGACTTGACAACCAACATAAGTTTACCAATCAGTTATCTGAATTGGTTATTTCTTTGGCACGATTTGGTAATGAAATTCAACCTTTAACATGGTATACACAAAACAAGACTCCTCAAGTTCAGGCAATTGTTGGATTATTAGGTACTGATGTTTTTACCCATTCAGCTGCCGCTGCATTATTCGAGAAACTTGTTGGCTTTTCTTCATATGAGCAACGCCATGCATTGATCACATCTTTGATCTCTGTTGTACAGGCAAGCCATGAAAATGATAAGATTTTGTTATCATTAGCGTTCAGAATTAAGATTATTTCTTGGTGTATGTGTCCAAGAGTTGTTGGATCACCATTGCCACAGTATTCCATTGAATTTGTTCAAAGATTATCTAAATTCGAGTCCCTACATCTTGATGTAAGGAGAGCAATTATTTCCAACTCTGTTGCTTACTTCCAGTATCAATCTAAATCCAATTCTGGTCCTTATCATTTCGATGAGCTCTTCCAAGCAATGATGGAATTATACAACAATGCCAAAGATTCACTCACTCCAATTTTCTGCAAGATTGTGTCACCATCAATTTGCGAAAGAGTTGTGAGAACTGCAAAGATATTTACTGAGCTTCTCCCACCTCTTCAAGACCCATCCAATTATATAGTGTTTAACACTGATGAAAAGATTGAAATGCCATCATCAGGTCCATGGGCAGAACTCGAACCCAAGTTCACACAACATTTCATTGGCAGTGGACTCTTAGCACAAAATCAAGCTGTATTGCAACTTACAGTTCATTTGCTCACCGAGATTTGTGTTCGTGGTGGAGAAGTTTCAAAGAATATTGCTCCATTTATTACCAAGAGCCTCAAAAGGTTTGATCCATCATGTGGGTTTATCTCTCTTATAAGCTTCTCATTTTCTTTCTGTTTCCTTCCGTTCCATCAAGAATTCACCGAATGCATTGATGAGTTCATCAACACTTTTGCAAAAACTCGTGCCCATATTGACACAGTCAATAAGAACCAGGTGAATAACTACTTAAAGAGTAAGACTCAAGGTGAGGCTTATACCCCACTTACCACAGTAATTAATGAGTTCAGAAATTGTTTCGACAATGTTGTTAATCGTGCTCTTAATTCAAAGGGAACTGATAAAGGTCTTTCAATTGAAGTAGCATCAAAGCTTGCCCAGAGAATTTGTGTTGCAATGAACTTTAAGAAGAGAACTCAACTCGTGTTTTCTCCCTATGAAAACCTCAAACACTCAGTTGAAATTGCAGCTTCAAATTCCTATGTCGCCGCTGCATTAAATGGATTAGACGATGCAGCCACCACCGACTTTTCATTGGTTATAGCTCTCATCAATGAGAATTATTACCATATCTCCAAGACAACTCCATCTTATCTTCAATCTGTCTTCAATTATTTCACATATAACATTGATGAATCTCACTTTGATCTCATTGATTCCATGGACGATGAAGTAAGCTCAATCCCAACAATCCGCCAGTTCTTGTCACGCGCAATCATCAATTACTTCAATACTAAGTACCCAACATCATCGCCTCCAGAGGATCTCCTTGCTAAGGCCTCAGGCTACTTAGTTTATCAGTAAAGCGGTAGTCCCTTATCTCTTTTTTGTAATTCTTAAATATGAAAAATATTTTCATTGATAAAAATGGGAAAATAAAATACAAAAAAAATGTCCCTTGCCGGAATCGAACCAGCATCTGATCCGTGTCAAGGATCTATTCTAACCACTATACTAAAGGGACTCACAAATTAACTAATTATGTAGTATGTTCATTCAATATCAACACCCTAATCACTTTTGTCGGTTAGTGTAATTATAACATGACAGGTTCTTCTCAAGACGCTCGTGTGATTGTAGTTGGTGATACTCAAGTAGGCAAAACGACTTTAATTAACAGATTTGTAGATAAAGCTTTTACTCCTGCGAGCACATCGACTGTTACTCCTGTTTTTTCTCCATCAACAATAATAACATCATCAGGGAGCAAAGTGAGTATGCAACTTTGGGATACAGCTGGACAAGAGAGGTATCAATCAATTGGTCAAGTTTTTTATCGTAACTCAAATTTTGCAGTGATTTGTTTTAATTCTACAGATTCAAAACCCCAAGATTCTATTAATAACTGGAGAACTAGGATTTTAGCTGTTGAACCAAAATGTTCCTTGTTTTTAGCATCAACAAAATTCGATTTAGTTCCGCAATCTAAACAAATGGATGTTTTAGAAAAAGGCCAGCAAATAAAAGAAGAAATTGGTGCATTGGGATTCTTTGCCACTTCTGCAATGACTGGAGATGGTATCGAACCGTTGTTTTCTATGATTGGTGAAGAATGGGAGAAGATGATGAACAGTAATAAGCAAGAAGTCATCCCTAAGACAAAGCTTGATGGTAATAATGAACAGAAGAAAACAGAAAAGAAATGTTGTTAGTGAATTGTTTCAATAAACAACGCTATTATTCTTCATTATATATCTGAGCCATTGCAGCACACACACGGCATGCTTTGGAAGAGTTTTGATCCCTGCAAGATTTGCAAAAGGGAAGCCCGCATATTTTACATATAGACCCTCCTTTTAAAGCTTGAGAACATATTGAGCATGAATCAAACCAATCAATGTTCAAGATTTTTTGCTTGATGTTGTTGCTACATGCTAAAACTGCTTCTCCTTTAATATCTGTGGCAAGTATTGCTCTATCTTCTGAAAAGACAGTAATATTTGATACAGGTAGTTGAAAACTCCTGAATAGAACAGTCTCTTCACATGATTTCTGTGTTATAGAAATCTTCCACATCGAAACAGAACCATCAGATGAGCCTGAATAAAATACTGGGTATGTGCTCCAGTTGCATTGTTCTGGAATTGCTGTGGTAACGATTTGGGTTTGTATTGATTGGACAAAAAGAAGAGACAAGTTGATAGAATACACCATTATTTCACAACTTGATATTACAATTACTAGATTTGAAGAATCATGAATAAGAATTTGGAGAACATTTTGCATAATTTGGTGTTTTTTCACTATGAACCCGGTATATAAATCAAATAATTGTATAGAATCCATAATTGCTGTGACAACTATTGAATGGTGTGATGAGATCGCAAAAACCCCACATTTTTCAATGTTTGGATAGAATATTAGTGAAAGAGGTTCGATGTTTTGTGATTGATGGGCTACAAAATATGTTTGCAGATATCCAAACTCACTTACTATTCCAAAATAGCATCCATCCGGTGAAGATGATACTGAAACAACACCAAAAAGCATATTATCATATTGAAAACTGTCTGATATTTTAAAATACCCTTCCACAATCCGAACTATCCCGATTGATGTTACATAAACAGTAAGATTCGGTAATAGTACCAAACTCTCGTTGGAAATAATAATTTTTCGTGTATCTGAGGCAATAGGTCTAAGTATAGATATTCTTAAAGAACAAGTTTCATCATTAATCATAGTAATTTCCTTTCTGGCTGGATGCGGATAATCAAACAGTACTGAAGGACACTGACCAAAATTATTAATCGCATCAATAATACTCTTTTCATCAGATCCATCGTTTCCATATGCTAACGGGTGAAATACATTATGAGCCTCAACTGAAGCAGAGCCTCTTTGATTGTATCCGAAAACCAAATCAATCCACAATGAAATCGATGAGCTACAACTGTTTCCTTCGAGAGTTTCTCTCATTATCCATACAAAATCATTTGAAGATTTGGCCCATTTAGGTAAACAAACACATGAAAGAGGATGCTTATCAGTCCTTTCTTTAAGAGGAAGAGAATTAATGTTTTCAAACATCTCAGGAAATGAATAGAATTGAGGAATCAATTCTTTTATATCAGCTTGGTTGATTTCCGATGAAGATTTCCATGATTCATAAATATTGCAAAAGAGTCTATCATGATGATCAAATCCATTATGGAGCATAGCATTAAATAAGGTAAATGGTTCAACTCTCATCATAAAATGTAGAACAGCAGCTGGGTAGGAATAATGTGTACCATAATGATAATGTGGATCTGTTTCTTCATACATCATTAAGAATTTTTCGGCTCGACTTTCGGTTTGCATACCCATTGGCTTAGATAGATCTCTATATTGTTTAGGATAATCTTCGGATGAATAATCAGATATTACCCAAGGAAAAACTGGATACTGAGAAAAATCAGAAAAAGATCTCCCAGACTTCAGATTAAGATATAAAAGGTAATGAAATGTTGATATTTTTCTCTCTTTCCACATTTCGGTCACCATTTCAATAGTATTGGCAACCAAAAAGCTAGATAGTATAGGACTTAATACTCCATTATGATTTGTATATGGTTTAATTTTGAACATTGTTAATAAATGGTTTCTTTCTCTTTCATCAAGAATTAATGATATAATGGGTCTGTTGACTGAGTAAATATCTAAAGAATTATCTTGATGAACATATTTGCGAGGAATTGCGCATAAAACATTAGATAACTTGATATGTACAACAGGATGGTTAAAGAACAAAGATGATTTTCCATAATAACCTTGAGTGATGCTTTCCAATAAATAATAATGACATAAACAATGGGAATTTTCTAAAAGAATCACTTTGTCATCAGTTATGGCTGCATATAGAATGAAGTGAATTGTTGACGCGGATAATATCCCAATACATGGCAATGGTTCTGGTGTTCCCAACATTGAACATGAAAATGGCTTTGAAATAGCAGAAAACCATTTTTCAGTTATAGAGTTTAAACCATATGGAATGAAAGACGGCAATAACCAGTCTTTGAGACAATAAGGTCCAACTTGCTCAATTTGAAGCTCTGATATAATGGAATTATTATCCGATACCTGATGATGCCTTAAAAGACTAAGTTTATTTGAAGACTTCTTGCAAGAAAACTCAAAATTATAAGAGATTGGGATTAGTTTCTCGGGAATGCTAAGAGGATGTAGATGACCCATCACCATAAATTTGTTTAATGAGCTTGAATATAATTGGGATTTAGTATGAACCTTAAAAAGCCTGATCAATTGATCACTTATATGTAGACTAGAATAATTATATCTTAAGAAAAAGGAAAGGCGAATAAATCTCCTAATAATCGTGGCATTTGTGCTCGATTTGATATAAAACACATTGTGTTTATCAGAATTAAAAACAAAACTCGAATTCATCCGAATCATATGAGTAATACTGGATTGTTGTTTGTATTTATCCTTAATTTGATTCATAATTTCATTGAATGAGCCTGTTAATTTGCTAGCCCACTCTAATACCTTCCCATTTTCAAAACAACTATCAAAATATTCATTATTTAACTTCTCGTCAATTTTTCTGAGAAATGCATCAGCTAATTCATGCGAAAGTAGTTCTTTTGTTAAAATTTTTTTAAGAAGTGGCTCAAATACTAATAGATCACTCTTTAAATATACAAAATATGAAGATGAAATGAGAATAGAAAATAACTCCATTTGAATCGATAATGTTTGCTCAGTATTAAACACAGAATACAAAAAATTACTAAGTGCGATTGAATGAGTTGAGAAGTTATCCATTACCTTGCTTAATAACAATACAATATTAGAGTCCCACCAACCTTCTAAAACCCTTGCCACTAAAAACTCAATAAAAACTTCTTTTTCATCTGTGCCTAAAGGAATTGACAAATCCAAAAACGACAATATTACCTTTTGGTGAATGAAATGAGCAACTTTGGGAATCACATCAGCTCCCATTATGGAAAAGATATGGAGAGCATATTTGAATTTTTCTAAGTTATTCGAAAAAATCTTTATTGCTTGAGCGGCTAATATCGCAATTATTTCGATAACTGGGCTATTGCTCAAGCCTTCGGCTTCAAAAATCGGCATGAGTTTGTGTTTAAATCCAGTTCCTAAAACCTTGATATCACCATGATCAAAAATAAAGCTGTTTTGAGTTTCAGTGAATATCGATGGGTCAATTAAATCTAAGCTTGGTTTATCCAGAATTTGGGCTTTGATAGAAGTTAATGAACTAGACAGCATGGTTTTTATCAAGGGTTTTCTTTCTTTTCTAATAAGTGATAATTCATTTGTGGAACATGAAAAAAACATTGGCAAAGATAAATCATTATATCCAAATCCCAGAGAACAAAGCTTTTGGATTTGAGGAGCAATACTGGATAAATGAATTGATTGAGCCATAGTATAAGAAAAAACCAAATGTAATACCGAAAATCCAAGAGAATCAGAACCTTTTAATGTAAAAGGCAAAAGATAATAAAAAATATCCAATAATATTGGTAGTACAGATGGCCTCATAATTGTATATGAAAGAAACCCTTCTAAGTTTTCGGAAAACTTACCTGTTAGACAAGAGAACAATGATATCCAAAGATTCTCGTTTTGAACCATTGAGTAAAGTCTCTTTTTTATCATTTTAAGATCCTCTAAAGAAAAATATGAGTCTTCAATTGTTGAAACATATGATGCTATTCTCAGCAATTTTAATGAAGCTAAATCACATGATTCACATATCACTGAAAACAAAACACTAATTGGAACATTCACAGGAATGAGTTGCTGGTTGTTTTCGATAATTCTAAGAATAATATCTAGCTTTGGCCATGATTTTTCATCATTAAATGGTTCATAATCATCAGATTCTAAATTAGAACATCCAGGAATGCTCGATATTATCCTCACTAAATATTCTGGGTGAGCAAATATAAAACTTTCAATGAAGCAGGCTAAAGAATCACTTACAAGATGACTGTTCTCAAAAAATAGAAACCCATGTAGAACAAAATAGAAAAAACTATCTATTATTGTGGGATGGATCTCGTTAATATTGTTTATTAAATTTGATAAAAAACAATCTGAATAGTAAAAAATTATTTGATAGTTACTCAAAAAACAGATAAGAGTCACAAAATTATCATCTATTCCCATAAATTCACTATAAATCAAATTGCATATTTGGGAATTCACAAATCCTTTTTTAGATAACAACATATACTGCATCGAATACGCAAAATCCTCAGACGAGAAAGCTTTTAATTTATATAAGTTGAAAGCACATTTCAAATATGTACTAAACTCGCTAGGATTCTTGGAAGAGAGAATCTTTAAAAAAATGATGTCAGCACCACCGAATTTGGGTAGATATGCCAAAACTCCTTGATATGGAACATATTTAACACCTTTCTGAAAATCGATATGATATGGAGATCGCCTATGGATACCACTCTTGTATAAATCATGAATTTGATTAATTGGTATTTCATGTTCAGAAACAACAATAGAAGAGGAAACATACCATAAAGAATTACAGTCAATTTCACTTCCAATAGCCAAATCACCATTCTTCAAAGTTGTAATTGATAAAATCTTTATAGAATTAATATAGACAGTCACAATATCCTTTTGTAATGCTTTTTCTGATCTAACAAAACAAAAGTGATACCATTCATTTTTGTTATAAGGAATTGGGTTGTTATCAAAAATGAAAAAATTATTATCAGAACAGAAAATTGAGTAGCTCTCGACTTGAAATAGTTTGGTTTTTCCAAATGATTCTGATATATTAACCCATAATGAACAGGACCCTTTGAGGGGGACATGAGCAATAGCCATTCTGGATGAAGGATGAAACTGATACAATGGTTGATGAAGCAAGCTTGATTCAGTTGCAATAATTAGAAGCTCGGGATTATTTAATATAATCTCCGCTTGATTCGGGGCAATAAATCGAGAGCAGAGAATATTCAAAAAGTAATCATTACATCGATTTTGTACAGAATTATGACGAGCAATAATATACTGATCAAATGGTGTTACTGATTCTACTTTATTAACCTTCTCTAATAAAGATGGGATTCTTATGTACCCAGGACGATTAGAATCGCAATTTTTGCCATATATCAAAGAAATTAATGCTTTCTCATCCAATTTCGCTATAGATAATTGATCAAAATTATTCTTAAAATACTCATCAATCTCTAAATATGGACCATTATTAACTAATGCAGCCAAAAAATTAAGAGACTCTGTTGAATTCAGATTCGGACCCAAAGCTAAAATCCCGCCTTTGGTTATAAAGCAATCTGAGAATTGGGGATTTTGTTTAGCAGGCCCTATCAGAGTTTGATAAACAATTTCTGGAACTCCATGATCTAAATACCCAATTAGTGCATCAATATACTCATTTGGCTGAATCCTATATAATAGTTTTGACAGTAATGGTACCACAAGTTCATATCCATTACATGCAAAGCCTAAAAATAGGCCAAATAAACTTGATCCACAACTATTTTCTTTGATTTGGTCAATGAGAGAAGATGCAATTGTGAACATATATTGATCATTGAAAATCTTTTCACTCAATATAATAGGATTTGGCTCGAAAAAGAAATACTGAATGATTCTATCAATATGTACATCCCATTCAATCAGAAGAATGAATTTGGATAGATACTCAGAGTTAATACTATTGCTATTATATAAAGGTAGACCAACAAAAAAGTCAGCTTGGGACTCTAAACAACATCTATCTAAAATGCTATACATCATTTTTTGGATGCCATCAGGAAACAAGTGAATATTTCGGCTTAGGGGACTTAACGAAACTTGTGGAGGGACAATTGTTGTGGAGTTATTCAAAAAAATTATGAATGATTTCAATAATGTCAATGATATACCATTGGTATTAATAATTGAATTAAGTGCTCCCCATACAATATTGTTATCAGAATGAGGAATCAGTAATATCTCAAAAAATTGTAATGATAGAAGAGATGGAGCGATTTCAACTATCCTAGGAAGAATATTAAGCAAATAGTCATCCATTGGGAATTTGGATACAAAATGAAATAAGAAAGAAAATGCATTTGATGCACATTCTGGGTTAATCGAACTTCTATTAATCACCTCAATAGAAAGATCAATTAGCGGCTTAATAGACTCAACCCTAGAGATACTAATTGATGAAATAGATGATAAAAAAATTGGACCAATGAGTTTGTTAGATTCTTCATTGGACACAAAACAGCTACTCCATATTGATGCCAAAGAATACCCATCATATAAATATTCCATAAATTTCGGCGAGCTAGCGCACAAATGAATAAATTCAATGCACATTTCAAGGACCTTATGGTTATTTGAATCCAATAACTTGTTCAAACATGTTATAACAACTTCAATAGCCTTAGGATTATTTGAATATACAAAAAATGTTGATGTGAGAAAGCAAATTGAATGAGAAAGCAAGTCAAGGTCGTTAATACTGAAAGAATTCTCAAATAGAACTGTTAATTTGATTATTTCTTTATCAATTTTAAGATTTTTAATGGATTGTTCATCCATTTTAGAAAATTGGCCATTATAATACATAATTGGACCATAAATTTCTCCATCTTCTCCAATTCCGCTAACCATTTCTTTAAATATCTCATCACTTTTGTTTTTTTCACTATTTGAACTATTCCGAGACCGATTTCCTAAAGAAGAAACAATATTTCCGAACCATTTACTCATAAAAAAACTAAAATACTAATGACATGTGATATAAAAAGAGTTCAGTTTATGGCTTCATTAAAAGAATTCTGGAGTTTTACCATTAAAAATGGCGAAGAACTCATGATTGAACCACCAAATGGTCGTCATTGTGTCATTACAGAAGTTTCTATTGCAGATGATTCAGAAAAGTTTTCCAGGTCTTTTTTATCGGCTCATGTGGAAACTTTACCTCCAGATGATCTTGTTCAAAATGTAGATGCTCCTTCAATAGATTCTGATGTTGTTTTGGCCGTTTTCACTGCCTTTTCTCCAAAGTCTCTTCCTTTGCATATCGTATTTGCTCAGACTGATCTTGCTTATCTACAAGCAAATGGATGTGCGCTAGCTATTAGCGGATATACTATTCCTAAAGCATCACTTTAATGGGTATGTAATACTGTAAACAAGTGTTTACTCCAATTCTTTTAGATTATTGATTAGGTGATTTGCGGTATCCTGGCAGTCTCCTCCAATGAAGAAATCTCGGTCAGATTCGAAATCAAACACTCCAGAAAAATCAACCATAAACAAAAGTGCGGCAGATTTCACCCAATTCCATGATTTCTTTAAAGCACCTCCAATCTCTTTAACTTTGTTCATATTAATAAGAAAACGGGGTACTTCTGGCTTAACCCAGTTAACGAGCCCTGCAAATGGATGAACTTCAAGTGATGTTCCTGTAATAATAAGAAGATCGCAATTATCGAAATCCTCTTCTCTGAGAAGAAAGAAATCGTTTGGCAAACTCTCCCCAAAGAATGTCACATCCGGTTTAACATGATCTTTTCCACATGATGGACATTTTGGCACAACTACATTCTGATAGTCATCAAGTGAATTATTAATATTTTCTTGAATTTGTTCCAAACAGTAGCTAAGGCTTATCTTTTCTCCACAATCAAGACAATGACATGGATCAAGTACACCATGTGAGTAAACAATTTTGTTTCTTTCCAACCCCGCTTTTTCTTCCAGTCCATCAACATTCTGTGTATAAACTCTCCTCAATATTCCTCTATCATTTAAGTTTTTAAATAGATGATGCATGGATGTTGGTTCTGGCCAGTCGCTTCTTGGCCACAATCTACAAAAAATCCACCAAAAAGGGCGAGGATCTTCCATGAATACATCAATAGAAAATACGAATGTGGGAGATCTGAACCTTAAATTAGTCATTTCTTTCAACGAGGAGTATAATCCAATAGTTGGTGATCTAAAATCTGGAATACCCGCAGCAACAGATATACCAGCCCCAGCCATTACAATAACATTGTGGTAATCACCAGATTCCAGCATTTCTTGAAGTCTAGTTAAAGAGCTTTGCTCCATAAATTTTGAAAAATTTTAACAAACTGTTGGGTTAAATTTTAAGAAAATTCTCTGAAAAACCAAAAAAATGGTTGCTGTGGGGTTCGAACCCACGCCCTCTCGGACCAGTGCCTTAAACTGGCGCCTTGGACCACTCGGCCAAACAACCGTTGAATTTTTAGTAAAATATGTATTTATATTCTAAAAAGAAATTATGAAAAATGGTTTTAAAACAATTTCTATTGAAAACCAAATAATATTTTAGAATTTCCTTTATTCTCGTTGTTTTTCTATTAATGGAGATGACACAAAAGTGAATTCAAATATCTCTATGTTGTATCCAATGAAAACATTTGTAATTGACAATAAGAGGGAAATCCCAAAATTAAAAATCATTTGGGTTGAAGAGAATGTATAAATGCAAAAAGAAAAGACTCTCGCTATTTCGAGATCAAAACTATAGAAAATCATCATTAAAAACATAAGTATCTGGAACGTTTTTGTGGCCATTCCTAAATATATCTTTTTCGGTTCTAGTTTTGAAACTAACTCTCCTCTAGATATGATTGAATATGATCCCAAGATCAAGTAACATATTATTACAATTTTGTTTCTTAAAACAAAAGAAGATAAGAATGAGATAATTTGAATACTAATAATCGAAAACGTGGATCGAGTGTTCTTTCGAAAACCTGTCCCGGTTGAAAGTAATACCAAAGCCATTGTATTTACATACAAAGCAAATATTTGAAAATAATCTGAATAAGAGTACGGCAGCATGCATGTTCCAGTAGAACATTCTTTCATGATTGAATAATAAACTCTCAACAATGAACACATAATAGAAATAGAAAATATTGCTGATAAAAGGAAACATGTGTTCCAATATTTTACCCAAAGAACTAAATCCAGCAAAATACAAAGACATGTGGTTAAAACCAAAACCCTTACAATATTTATTTCACTTAATGCTCTAGAATCACAAAATAGATCTCCATTTTGAAAAACCATAGATACATTCACTGAATTATACTTCTTTTCACAACGAACAAAAATTGGAGTGTATACACCACCATTTTTAACCCTAAACACATAATGATTTGTTTTGTTCTTTTGGATAATAGGATATTAAATGGCTTTTCCATCTTCTTTGCAATCATCAATAATGGAAAAATTTCGAAATATTTCGTCAATATCATCATTATGGTATAGTTTCAAAGAAAATGAACCATTCTTTGAAGGATCAAGAGAATTAATTGAAAACAAATCAACAATTATGGTTGAATTCTCAACAAAACCGAAATCATCAAGATAAATATAACTACTATATCCTTCGAAAGAAAAATTATTTGCAAGCTCATATGAAATACTGATAAAAAAAGCCAACATCAGATTTCTGAAGGAACATTTATAAATTTCAAAGAAATAATAAATTTTTTTTATGTTGTATTCATGTAACATTTTTGATCTGATTCTGTTTATAAGAATGTTTAATTGGGGGTCAAAGCTCTTAATAAGAGGGGTCAAGTAATCGTTTTTTGGGACTAATTCTGAGGAAAACAATAATGAATTGATTCATGATAGATCCAAAAAGTATGTATTTCTCTGTGATTATTGGATTTCAAAGATAAAAAATATTACAAAAAATTGTTGTATTTTAATGGTGAGTGGGGACAGCATTCCAAAAATAAATTTGTTATGTCAGAAACTTGACCCCCAATTTTTAAAAAATGTCCCCCAAATTGATTTATTATACCCCAATTAATATCCCTACTCGTATAGTTTGAATATCATAATAATATCATCTTTGATATATTATTCATCACCATATTGAGGAAACAATTATCTATTTTAGGGAGCAATTTATTTTTTTCTGATGATGATTCTTTTATACATGTCCAAATCATATTGGATTGATTCATAATGGATAAAAAGTCTATGAGAATCGAGAAAATTCCTCAAAAACAGAAATAATGAAGCTTTATTACAAACAGAATATTTGGAAAGAAACCAAAACGGGAACAAGAAGAGTATTGAATTCAAGTGGAATATTGTGAGTAAGAGTATGGATATAGCATGAAGTTTGAGAAGGAGGGTTTGTAGGACATGGAATTATTGAGAATCCATTTGGAATAGTCTGACATGGAGCTCCAAGCAATCCTAATTCAAATGGAGTTTGGCATAAAAATGTTGAATAATGCGAAATGACATGGGTTGGTGTTAAAACAGATGTGGATACAGTTGTTACACAATTCTCATAGTTGACACCTGAAGGTAATGTTCCATCATGGACAACATAGCAGTTAATCAGATTTGGAGGATAAACCTCTTTAATAAATAATGTTCCAAAATTTCCATAGAAAATGGTGTATCTTACTGCAATCTTATTTTGTTGCCCATAAAATTTTAAAATACAGTTAGTTCCAGAATTCCATAGGGTATTGGCATATAATATATCTGCTGAACTTGTAAATATATAAAAATAGATTATATTCATTGATGAACAGTTAATAATATTCAAATACATATATGCTGAAGTGGCAAATGAATATAACAACATTCCTGATGTGTCCTTGGAACAGCATTGAGAAACGTTCAAGAATTTAAAATAATGTTGCCCATAAATAATACAAATGGATCCTTGTGAACATCCAGCTTGACCAGATTTTGAGCATGTAATCATATCAAATGATAGAAGATTAGTTTGTTGAGCTGAATTGACATATAAAGATGTTCCACAATATGTGGGTGATATATTGTTGATTAAGCAGTTAGAAAAACAAATCCTTTTCAAATTGCAAAATATTCCATTATTGTTTTGAAGAGTAACAAAAACAGCACCCCCATGACCATTTCTTGATGAACAATTGAAAAACGAGCAATCAATTATCTCTGTCATTGCATTAGGTGATGAATATACAAATATTGCTCCTCCACTTTGATTGCATTGACATTCTCCAAAATAACAATCTGATACTCTGTAAACAAGATCATTAATCATACCTAGAATGTAAAGCGAACCTCCACTTTGCGTTGCTTCAGATTTTTCAAACCATGAGTTTGAAACATTGCATTTTCCAGATTTCATATAGGCTGATCCACCATTTTGGCCTTTGGTGGTGTTAAAACATGATTTTTCAATTATTATTGCATTACTTGTTTGAGAATAAACCGATCCACCATCAAAAAATGCAGAACTATTCCAAAAAGAACAATTTGCTAAATAAAGAGTATTTGATGATTCCATATGGAAAGAACCTCCTGTATTTGTTGAAAAACTGTTTTTAAACGATAGGTTTGTGATTTTTAAAACAACCTGTGGATTAACATATCTAAACGATGGCCCTTCTGATCCAGTTTGTGACACAAATTCCAAATCATCAATATTGATTGTAATATTTTTTAATGCTTCAAGTCCATTTTCTCCAACTGAGAATGGCTGATAAAGAGATATATCCAATGAGGAAATATCATCCGGCCATGAAGCATTCGTTTCTGAACGAATCATGGATAGAAAAAGGATGAACAATAAATTATCGTCTTAAAAAATGCCATAAAAAAGACAATCGGAATTTTTTTTATACTCCTAATCTCCTGTCGCAAAATCTCCTTATTCTCACTAATGAAATAGGTCCAAAGCAATTGCTTGTTTATCATTGGTTTGGAATACTTACATGGTAGTGATTTGGTAAACGATTAAATAAACTTAATGATGAAATCATTGCGATTTTCTCTCTTACTCAATTGGGGATAGATACATAGTTCTTCAGCAAATATAGGTTTTTATGAATGGTGAATATCATAATATATTTTTTATTATATTTTTTTAATCATAAATTGTTATCGATTAAAACTAGAAGAATTCCAAATATTTAATTTTTACAGTTTGAAATGAGGAAAAATCATCACTTCCAAGATATAAACATATTTTCTACATCATAAATTCGAATCTTGTTGATTTCAAAAACCCTAGATCAAAATGCTGTTGTTTTGTTTTTGAGGAATTTTCTCGATTTTCATAGACTTTTGATCAATTATGAATATATCCAATATGATTTGGACATGATAAAAAGTATCTTCATCAGAAAAAATTAATTGCTCCCCAAAATAGAAAGTTTTTTTCCTCAATATGCTGATGAATTATATATCAAAGATGATATTATTATGAAATTCAAGCGATACGAGTCTAAATAGATACTGCCACCATGAGAATTAGCACTGTTTGATAAAAACATGGCTTCATTGATGTAGAATTGAGAATTATAATATGCTTCTCTAATTATTAATCAAATAATGTCTTGAATAATAGTATTTTTATTGTAATATAAGCATGATTTGATTTCTTGCAGAATAATTTGTCGATTCGAGAATTTTATATAACCAGGCCTAAAATAATAAGAATTAGACTGGAAACGGTGTTTAAATCCAAAAATTTGAGTTGACAACTAGATTATTGTTTGATTTGTTTTTTTTTGTGTATTCAGCTCAAGCAACGATGAAGCCATATAAATCAGTTGATAAATTTTTCTCTTATTGTTGGAATACCGCAAAGAAATTTAGTAGTCAGAAACAGTTATCACATGATTTAGTGATTCATTTAATAAGATTTTTCTCCCCATTTTTGTCTAATTTTGATTTTGTTTTATCACTTCATTAAATGGGAAGCTGTTGTAGTGTTTGTGGTGGTTCTTATAGTAATAGGGTTTATCCTGAGCCTATTATTAACACCAGAGAAAACGCAAGTGGACAAGAACAAAAGGCGGATAGTGTTATTGTATCAAAAGAGAAAGAAATTGGAAATATTGTGCCATACAATGAAGAAGAAAAAGAAAAGAAAGATGTTGTGTTACTCAATGAAGTAGAAAAGGAAAACAAAGATGTGTCTTTTTTCATAGAAGGAAACGAAAGTCAAGATGATTTTTCTTCCATTGAAGAATCCGAAAGTGAAGATATTTCTATTCACATAGAAGGAAACGAAACTCAAGATATTTTTTCTTCCATTGAAGAAACCGAAAGTGAAGATATGAGTTCATCCATTGATGAAACAGAATATGAAGATGATACATCAATCAATGAAGGAAACAAGAGTAAATTTATGAGTGAAGACAAGAGACAGTATATGAAATCAATAGCTTTAGAAAAAGGAGAAAAGGTTTTTATATGTGGAGATATTGAAGGAGATTATCCAAGACTATTGAAAGTTTTTGAACACATATATGGACGCAAAAATATTTTCCAAAAAGGTTACACATTGCTCCCATTTCCTCCAGGAGTACGAATTATCTTTCTTGGTGATTTATTATCAAGATTGAAAATAATAAAGAGAAAAAAGGAAATTACAAATACTCAGAAAATCCTCTCTTTTATTAATGCGAACTTTGATCTTTTCCATCATGTTCAATATTCCGATGGAAAAATTGAAGATATATTAGATGAGATCAAGGAAAAGATATTTTCAAGCTTTATCATACCAGATGCTAAAATATTTGTCATTGAAGGTAATCATGATTTAGAATATTTCAATGTCATATCTGATCAAAGTAAGTATTCTGAAAAAATTAAATTTTGTCCATTAATTAGTAATCTAGAGTACTCACATTTGATCAAGTTTATCAGTTTATTGGATCAGACAACAATTCAAATCATACCCAGAACTCAAGAAGAACAAAAATATCTTTTCAGTCATTATCCCCCATATAAACAAATTCATGGTAAGACTGATAAAATGATACTATTCCAAAGATCTTTTGGTTTAATTCCATCAACTATTGATTTCAAGACACATCAAATCATTCATGGTCATTCACTACAGAACAAGGTAAATTATTGTGATGATTTACAATTCGTACCTATATCTTTGGACTACTCTTATCAGAAGGACCCCCCAAAATTTTTTGTGTGCCTTTTAGATTGTTCTAATGAAGGCATCACAATGTACAAAGTAGATCTCTCGATTCAAAATCCTCCAGAGATTCAATCCAAAAAAGCTCGGCAAATACATCAAAAAAACAAGAAAAGGCATCATAAATCCAAGAAACACTGAAAAGAACAATAATCAGGTTATCCGATTATCCTTTTGTTCCCAAAATCCTCAAATAAACACATTTCTTGGTTTCGAATTTGTATTTTCATCGAAAATGAAGAAATAAAAATTAAACAATTTTTGTATACAGAGGACATTTCCCTCCAATGAATCTAGTCTTCAGTGACAATTTGAATCCAAGTTAGTTCACTGAATTGTATCAATAAAATGAGTGACTTATGAGTTTTCATGATTTTCTGTTAACCCAAAAAACAAATTATCTCATTTTTTTAACAACATTAAAACTGGAAAGCTAAAAATAAATACAACAAAAAATGGTTGCTGTGGGGTTCGAACCCACGCCCTCTCGGACCAGTGCCTTAAACTGGCGCCTTGGACCACTCGGCCAAACAACCTGAACAAATTCAATAATTTGTAACATAATTTAAACAATATTTCCCAATTAACCAAGTAAATCTGAACTCAACAAATGTTTTGTTTCTTCCATTTTTGTGTTGTTTCGACCAAATTCCCTGAGTTTTATACGAGAATCGGAACAGTTAATCAAAACCCAACACATTTTGTTCCTCATTGGGAAAAAATAGATGATAGATGGGGTCAAGATTTTAATAATATGTTTCACGAGGCAAATTTATCTAGAAACAATTTGAATATATCTGTAATTGAAAAATTAGCGCAGTTTGAGTACCCACCAGCGCTGCATTATATGGGCGAGTTATATTTATATGGAATTGATGGATATCCCATCAATTTTTCTATTGCATATGATTATTTTAGGAGATCTTCTGAATATGGTTATAATGAATCTCTCTCATCAATGAGTCTGATACAAAGGTTAGGAATTTTAAATGAAATTGATGATCAAGTATTATCCTCAACATTAATGCAAGTTGCTTGCGATTTGGGATCAATAGAATCGTGCTTGTTTTCTTATATATCAAGCTTTATTGGTGATATTATGCCAAAGAATCTGATGTATGCATCGCTTCATTTATATCTTTTGCATTCAATACCAAAAGGATACTCACAGTTTTCTTTAAAGAAAATTGATAACAGGATGAGATTTCCCAAAGAGGAAAAAGACCACACATCACATTTGGCATTTTTAAAGTATAACTCTGAAAGAGGAGATGATTTATCTACATTTGAATTAGGTGTTGTTCATGCCGAAGGAAAATATGGACAAACAGTTAACAAACAATTAGCTCAAGAATTCTTTCAAAAAGCTAAAGATCTACCAATTGCTCAAACATATCTTGGAAAGATAGAAATGGATAATCATAACTATGATGCCGCAGAAATTCATTTCCAGAAAGCAGCCGAGTTTGATGAACCCAATGCTCTGAATCATTTAGCTGTTTTGTATGGAATGAAAAATAATATAACAAAAAAAGAAGAGTATATAAATATGGCTTCAAAACTGAATAACCCATCTGCAATTATTAATAACCAGCTAATGGAATTCGAAAAAGAAAGCAAGAACAAACCGATGAATATTTCTCATATAATTCAAAGAATCGAAGAACAGGTGAGTAATGGAATCAAAGAAGGCTCGTCAACGTTATCATTGATGTGGTTGTATCCATCACCTGTTTATAATTCCACAAAATCCATTTTATATAGCCTACAATATCACAATTTGATGCCTTGGAATGCAAATAGTGTTTTGGCAAGGACTTGGTATGAAGATGGAAAACCAGAGAGTGCACTGGTTTTACTAATGAGACTGGCATACGCAGGCAATTCTGTAGCGGCATTCAATGCTGGTATGATACTCAAGAATTGGGAGAGTTTTCATATCAAAAGAGCGCCATTTAACATGTCAGAGAATTGGAGACTTCTCACAGCAAAGAAAATGTTTAAACTGGGGTTGTTATATGGAGATAAGTCTTGCGCAAAGTATTTATCTCAAGTCTGTTTCCAACTGAATTTTGACAACAAAGCACATAAGTATATTGAGTCAATAGATGATGAAACTGAAAAACAATTCATACTAGCCAAGTATTACATCAGCGAAGCAAAAGCCCAAAATTTAACCTTAGGATGGGAAAAACTATGTATTACATGGAAATCAAGTTTCAAAGGGAAACTGGCAGTTGTATTTTTCTCACCTCAGTTCATAAGTGTATTACTCCGATTTGAAATAAGAAATATAGTTCTATTAGTCGCCCGACAAATGATTCCAGCCATAATTAAGCTCCTCATACTAGCATCTCTGATCAAAATCATCAATATGAGGATAGAGTCTCTTTGCACTTCTATATAAATATTACTTATATTAGAGAGGGTGTTTTTAATGGTGACATGTGATTAAAAATAGAATGGAGAATTATGTTTTGCAGTCACAGATAGGAGAAGGTTCTTTTGGCCGAGTATTTAAGGCCCGTAGGAAGTTCACAGGGCGGATGGTTGCAATTAAAATGATTTCGAAAATGGATCGAACACAAGAAGATTTAATTTCGTTTAAAAGAGAAATTTCTATACTTCGAAAGATGGATCACCCAAACATAATGCACTTACTAGATATTTTTGAGACCGATACAGATTTTTGCGTTGTTTCAGAGCTTGGAAGAAGTGATCTTTTTCAGATAATCGAAGATAATCAAAAGCTTCCCGAGGAAGCAATACGTACCATTACAGCACAGCTCGTTTCTGCATTAAATTATCTTCATAATCGACAAATCATCCATAGAGATATGAAACCACAGAATGTGCTGATCACAGCAGGTGGATCAGTTAAGCTTTGTGATTTCGGATTTGCACGTGCATTATCTAGAACAACACTAGCTCTCAATTCAATCAAAGGAACCCCCTTATATATGGCTCCGGAATTAGTTCAAGAACACTCATATCAAGAAGGGATTGATGTATGGTCTCTTGGTATCATATTATTTGAATTATATTATGGAAAGCCACCATTTTTTACCGATTCCATATACAAGCTCATTCAAATGGTTGTTCATGATCCAATAACATGGCCAGGCCCTATCTCGGAGGAGTTTAAATCATTTTTATCCTCTGCACTTCAAAAAAATCCTAATTCGAGAGCATCATGCGAACAACTGATGAATCATCCCTTTATTTCTTCTGTTAAGCTATCCAATTATGATGACAAGGACTATCAAATGAAATCAAAAGAATTTGAGGATGCATTGAATTCTGAGCAGTTTCGTCCACCGACTGCAAGGTCTCCTGATTACCAAGGGATTTTTATGAACCCATCTGAGCAATCAAATGATTCTTTACTCGATGCTTTACAGTATTTAGGCCAAATAGAGAATTATACCAAGTCTCCTTTTTCTGTTTCGTTTTCTTCTCATTTATGTGATTTTATATTAAGAGAACCTGTTTGTCAACTCGCTACAAAAATGGCACTTGGTTTAATTGAAGAAGATTCAAAATTCCGAAGTTTGATGCTGCCTTCTGTTTTAAAAATACTCATATCCGATAAAATGAGTCCCAATGCTTTATCAGTTCTAATTGAGCTTTTAGTTATCCCCTTTGTTGAATTATTAATAGAATCACAGACGATTACAGAGCCTTTCGAATTGAATCCAGATGAGGCTCAGCAAATATGCGATAAGTTGTTTAGTTTTCTTTTTTCAGCCGATTCAACCATTGTTTCCAATTCCTATGTTTTAATGAACTATTTATCGAGTCAAATACCTGTTTTTTTTGATACAATTCTCAAACAATACCAGCAAATACTCCCATTACTTTCTGTAACAACTATTAAGTCCAATAATTTTGTAATTAAAGCGGCTTCATTGTCTCTTATAACCAAAATTGTATGTTCTAAAGAAGAAACATTTAAGTCCATTCAGCCAATATCCGAATTCATTACTTATATTCTCAATACTATAATTCAGGATGCAACAAGTATTGAACAATTTTGCATAATTTCTAATTCAATTGATTTTGTTGCACGGTGCTTACCATTTTTATCATCAAATCAAGATTTTCAAGCGAGAGTAACTAACATTAGTGCTCGAAAAGAAATTTCATTAATGATATCTTATCTTTATGGGAATGAAACATCATTGGAGCTTTTTATAAAAGGAATAATCGATTTTGGTTCACATTCACCTCGCACTAATGATCAATTTTTGTGCTATTCTACTCTCCAATCATCCCCATTTGTCCACATTCCTCTTCAAGATTTTTTCATTGAGCTCTTTATCGAGAAGATACCTTATATACTTCCATGCCACCAAAATCCACTTCTTAATTCTTTACTACGGCTACCATCTGAAATTGTGATTAATCATCTACCATCAATGATATCCATTTTCCCTATTTCTACATGTAGTGATTTATTGTGCTCAACAATATGCGACTTTTTTGAGAGAAAGAATGATTTAGTTCTACTTACCATAGAACCTCTTTGTTTTAGGGGGATTATTCCAACTTTATGTGGTATTATTTCATCGAATGGGAATGAAGTTTTTGATTCAGTTGTTTTGGTTCTTGTGCAGATTATAGTTTCGTTTTCAGCACCTTCAAAGCACTTAAAAGATGAGTGCGCCAATATTGTATCATCCATGTCAAAAATTGATAGGATTTCTGAGGCTGCCATTGTTGTGTTTATTCATCTTGCACGCATATCATCAGAATATACCCAAATTATGATAGATAATGGTATTTTAAACTATGTAGAAAGAGCAATATCATCTACATATTCTCACATAAAGCTTCGAACAATAAGGCTTATTGGGCATTTAATTAAATCTGGTGCTGTTTCGGCAGAATTCATAAATAGGATTACCTGTGTTTTGATTGACAATTTATCATTAAATGATGTAAGTATTAAAGCTGCTTTGGCTTTTGCTATTGGGAATGCCATCTACTTCATAAACGATTTGTCATTTATTGTTCCAACAACATTGGATTTGTTACAAGATATGGTTAGCATTAATGATGATGTTTTAGTTTTGAACCTTATCTTTCTTTTTGGAAACATAGTCCGAAAAAATGATTATCATTTAAGCCATCTTCTCTCAAATGGGGTTTTTGGGTTTATTGTTGATAGATTTATATCCTCAACTGATGTATCTGAAAAAATTATCCCTGTTCTCACTATCTTTGGACAATATGATGAGCCAAGAAGGATTATGAGGGAGAAAGGGATTGTTAAACATTTTATTAAGAATCAGAGTTTTATGAACGAATCAAATAGGAATGCAATCCAAAGCTTGATTCATTGTTTAGAAGAATAAATTGCTGTTGTGTTTAATCATTGTTTTTGGAAATTAAAGCCATCAAGGGAAATTATGCCTTTCTCTCCAACTCTGATTACAAAATGATTAGTTGTTGATTGCTCATTTTCAGGTATCTTAGAAAATGAATCATGCTTAAATATTGTATCTTCATTGCTTCGATATTTTAGCTTATCTTCTTCAATTTTCTCATCTAAAAATGAGGCAAATTCTTGATTAAGACCATAGTCAATTTCGCATTCATCATCACTACTATCACCAATTCCAGGAATTTGTAAACCAGTCTTTTGCATCGATTTTTGTTTCAGAACAAAATCATATTTAGTGAGCAAGCTATTTGAATCAGTTATGTTGCTGAGATACTTTTTAATACTTTCTTTGGAATCAAATTGAACAATACCTTCAAATCTTTGATAATGGTCATTGATCTGGTCAAATAAATATGATACTCTCTCATTAAGCTTGGGAGGAATTTCTGGCAATGATAGTATTGTGGCTTGCAAATAAACCATTATTCCATGGGCTATCATATAATTCCTTTGCAGTTTTGGTAATATAATAGAGATCATATTGATCCCAACAATAATATTGTGATACACAGCCTTGACTAGTGGTTCTCGTGTTCTTCCGGGTTTCTGAATGCCAATCAAGATAATCGTTCTATTCATCCTACTTCCAATAAAAGATATAATTATCTCTTTTATGGAATCTATATCAATGAGATCAACCACACAAAGCTCTGCCAAAAATCGTGATTCAATATTGGCCTGATGTTTGAATTTTTTGCCGTTGCTATCAATATATCTATGAACTCTCTCATAAAGTACTTCAGTGAATGTTTGAACTAAACTGAAATGTGTTTTGGAAAGTTCTTTCAAGAGTTGGGCAAGTTTAGAATAATCTTTTTCAGAAAAACAAGTCAGGTTGAGTAAAATTTGAAGAACAAACTCTTGAGTTACTCCGAATTTTGGAAGGGCCAATAGTTTATTGATATATCTAGCACCAGATGTATCAAATGTTGAATGTTGACAGCAACATCTAATATAGTGTATCAAAAATGCTTGATATACATTATAAGGGTTAACCCTTTTCTCTGTTAAAGTAGTTTCAATTGGTTTAACAGTAGAAATAGCTTGATTGATCATTATAACAGCACCAGGATAATTCACAAATTTGACCTTTTTGCTTTCTAATTCTTCAACAATATTATTGATTCTAGAATGAGACTCTCCAGAAAGAGAATCCATGTAGGAGGCCGCTGAATTCATCAAAACACAAATTATATCCACTATACGTACAGATAATTTAAACATACAAGTTTTCAAAAGATCAAAATATGAGTCAATGCCAATTCTGAACCTTGCTAATTCGCCAATATATCTAGCATAATGTATCTTAATCTCTCCTTTTTTAGAGGAATCTTGGTTTACTTTATTAATATGAGAAACTAAATGATTCTTAAGGATTTCCGCAATTTCATTACCAATCTCAGGAAATACTTGGCTCACATTAGCAACAAAACGAGCTAAATGTGGTGCAATCTCTGGATTTCCTTTAGATATTGTAGAAAACAACCCTTTAACAATTATTCTGTTTTCTGGATTATCAATCTCGACATAACTCTTGGACAATTTATCAATATTCTGAGCAGATTTATCATTTCCAATATTGTAAACTAAAAGTTTAGGATCAATGATCTTCAAAGCTTGAACTGTTGTAAAGTCGGCAAGCTTATCATAAAATGGATCAAACTTCGTTGCTGCAACATGTGGATCGATTTGGATAAAAATTCTCTTTGGAATTCTAACGTTTTCTCCAGTTATTAATGCAAAATCTACATATTCTTCATCTTCTTCCCATTCTTTTTTATATTGTTTGTTAATTAAAAACTGATAATGATCAGCAATACTTGCCATTTCCGTATATCTCTTTTTTAAATCATTGGCTTTGGAATACACGGCTGTTTTGAGAGTACCATATTTAATCAGTTTCTCATAAGCTTGCTCAAAAGAGACTTTACCTTCAGCACACAACTCTTTAAGATAATCAACTAATCCTTTATAATATGCAAATAGAGAATCCCTAAGTTTGGGAGCAACGCATCTCTTTGGAAACACCGGATCAATCACAGAATTTGAACCTCTATCAACTCCGAATAGATCTCCTCCAGAATAAGAGCAAAGAGCCCAAATATGCTTGTGATTGGTAAAAGATTTATCAGAGAGGTCACTATTAATCATTAAATCTAAAGCATTTTTAAGGGCTCTCTCATCCTTAACGAGCCCCAAAATTAGAAAATCTCCATATATACGTATTAAAATATACTTCTTTTCGCTAGTATTCATTTTTTGGAGAAAAGGAGGCTCAAATTGCGCCCAAAATTCTGGATATTGAATAGAAATCTCGGTAACGATATGAACATAAGGGACAATACAATCCTTGTTGAAATCAGCATTGATTAAATTTTGAATCACTTCTGGCATGACATTCACTAAGTTGACACTCCCTAATGTCTCAATTAAAACGTCCTTGTTCGAAGGGCCAATTAAAACTAATTTCTGAATAAATTGATTCAACTTTTGCATAACTTGTTTAGGGTTACCGGTTGTTTTCACAGATCTCGGTGCACTGGAGCTTCCCAACAAATCATCAAAATCGTCAACAATTTCGCTCTTCTTACAAGATTTCTCAATCTTGGATCGCAAACTTTGATATAATTTGGAACGAATAGCCCTCGCTTCGATCTCATTACTGGGCCTGAGAGCTTCAAACATATTTAATGACTCGACCAGACTAAGCCAAATCAATCAACTTTACAAACGATTAATACGGCTAAAGTCGTCATTATGGCCTCTAGTAAGACAGGTTCCAAACCCACAGCAGAAGAATGTCAACAAATACTTGTTCAGAAGCTGAATGATCTCAAAGAAAATTTTGAGGATGAAAAACTTGCTTTTGTATCGACCTTTTCTCTCACTCTTGATGCTCCATCAGGAGTTGATGATGTAAATCATGATCCTCGTAGAGAAGAAGCGTTTTTAACATCCACTTTAGCAGGTGTTATTAAGGCTCGTTCATTAATGGATGAAGCAGGAATACAATATCAACGTCCTCCAGATATGTTTGCAGAGATGATTAAGAGTGAAAAGGAAATGGATTCAATCCGCGATAAATTACAGAAGGATGTTGAAAATATCCAGAAGGCCCAGGCTAAGAACAAACAGAAGAAAGAAAATAATGAGAAACCACATGATAATGTTCAGAAGAGGCCTGGTGTTCTCATGAAGCCTAAAGTAGATCCCAAGCAGAAGAAGAGAGATGCTCGGAGAGCAAAAAGAAAGGAATAAAATATAGAATCTCGAGTAATTATTTAGAATTTCTGCTCATCATTGCTTGAGCCATCATCTTTCGGGGATCATCATTCAATCCAACCATCTTGGTGAATCCAAGAATTTCGGTCATTTTGCCAACATAATGAGTTTGTATTTTTCTCATGAAATCAGTTCCATTTTCTTCTATCATTGTTCCTGCATTGATAACATGCTCAATATCATTGCGAGCAGCCATTGTCTTTGTGACCTGTGAGCTACAACCGCCTGATAAAACTATTGGCTCTAGTTGATCATTTTCAAGCTCCAAATGAAGCAAAGCTGATGAAACAAGGGAATATTCATGCTGACCAGATCCAGTGTTGGTTATGGTGAAAACATCTGAACAATTGATGTTTCCTTTGTACCTGTGATCGCCGCTGTTTGTATCCCCGCTGGTTTCTTTCCTAATAAAGACACCCAAACCAAAAGAGTGTTCATCAATTTCAAAACAATAAACGGAAAATATTGCCTCACCAAAATAAAGCTTAACATAAGCACCAAATCCTTTGTTGGCAATGGTTTCGATATTCCTCAGTTTGCTACTAATCATTTGCCCATCATCAATTGGTGGATAGTACTTATTGGAAAAAGGAGAACGATAAGAATCGCCATCTCGATTATAATCGCATTGTATAAATGGCATTGATGTTTCCTCATCTTGAGCTATTTTAAGTGGTATATCCACAGTACTAAGAAGTTCGTCAGCTAATTCTTCGTTCAAAACAAGTACATCGAATAATCTTGCTTCAATATCCTTCGGAGGGACATGGCGAAGCAGATCAAAAGCTGCGGCTCCTGGAGATCCGTATGCGCTCATCTGAATGACTTTTTTATTTGACGGAAACCATTGAATATTTGAATTAAACCGCGGTGAGATGAAAAAAATAAAACCACCGATTTACAAAATAATCACACTTGTAAAGTCATGAAGGCGACAGTGCTTAGCGAGAAGACATATAGTGATGCAATGAAGAGCATTATGCGTAATGAGCTATTTCCGGCTCTGAGCAGCAAACAGCAGGATAGTTCTCTTAAGGGGTATAATTTGGATACTTTTGGGGAAAAGTTTGTCGCTAATGTTGATAATGAGTTTTTGACGATGATTGAGAGCGATAGGAAGAAGATGGTGAGTTCTTCACCATTGGCAAAGTGCGAAATGAGCCAAACAAACAAGCTCAAATCGCCGTGGAATGATTCACCACGAAGTGCCTTGTTTTTTGATGCAGAATCCATTGGAGTTAAGGCGATTCAATTTGAAGGAGTGAAAAAGCCTTATGTAAACTATTCACAGACTCGTTTTCCTGAGAAAGATCGAGATCGGATATTGAACCAGATATCATCGCAGTTTTATACAACCGACACCATCACAACAACTGAAAGTGAAACTGATAATGAGGGGAAATGCAACTCATCCATTTTGAGGAGCTTGGAATCCACACCAAGTCAATCAAAAAAGGAAATGCTTGCTTTGCGCAAGAAAAATCGCGAACTCACTGAACAAGGGAAGAAATTGTTGAATTCTCTTCCTAGTTCCAAATAAATAATGTTTCTTGTTTCATGGATAGTGTGTATTCGAAGGAGCGGGCTCAATGCCAAAGGCATTGGTTTGCATACGGAAAAAGCATATAATAAGATAGCAATGGAAGAGAGTTATCAACCAAGTTTGGGATTCTTGAAATCTCCACAAAATAATAGTTATTTGGTAAATACTTGGGGATTTAGGGCCGAGGGTAGTTTTAATGGGTCATTTTTTTCTAAAATTAGCATGGTTCTTACCAAAAAGGGAGAAATTGTGCAAAACAGTATTCATGTTTTTTATTATCCTTCAGGTGGGACGATTTCTTTTGATGGAGAGTGGAGAATTCACAATTTCACTGAAATATGTACTACCTCATTCATTGTTCCTCAAAATATGAATTCCAACGCAGAGTATTTAGTTGTTGGAGGAGGAGGAGGCGGAGGGTTTAGCACAGAGTACAGTGCAGGTGGTGGTGGCGGCGGAGGGTTTTTGACAGGGAGTATAAATCTGGATCAAGGTAGTTACCCAGTCACAGTTGGGGCTGGAGGTTTGGGTTCGACAAGTAAGTATTCTGCTGGAAGCAAAGGAGGGGATAGCTCATTAAGTTCAATTATAGCGTATGGGGGAGGTGGAGGAGGATCTGGTGTTCCAAATGTTAATACTGGTGATGCCATTTCACCCTCATCTGGTGCTTCTGGAGGCGGAGGCGGATCTCAAGTCATATCTAGAACCAGAAGTGGGGCATCAGGTATATCTGGTCAAGGATTTCCAGGTGGAAACGGCTTTGGACATGATACTAATGGTAATTATCAGGGTGCTGGAGGCGGAGGCGGTGCTGGTTCTGCTGGTGGCAACGGGAATTCAATCAAAGGTGGAGATGGAGGAGCAGGAAAAGAGTATCTCGGTTTTCATTATTCTGCTGGAGGAGGAGGAGGCAAAAGAGCGTATTCTGGCCAAGGAGGCGGAATCGGGGGATCTGGAGTTGGAGGAAATGGAGGATTCGCGAGTGCAGGTAGTAATGCAATTCAAAATAGTGGGTCTGGAGGAGGGGGTTCTGCTGGTGGAGTAGCTGGCCTTAATGGCGGAAATGGAGGATCAGGGATAGTAATCATAAGATATAGATTTTATCAAACATTAACTATATCTGCAGACTATTCTAATCTTTCTCCAGGATCATACGAGCTGCAACTCATAGCAGATATGGTTGATTCAAGAAGATTTAATACTTCAGTACAATTCCAAATTGTTTCCAGCACTCAAAAACACTCTTTTTCTATGAAGCAACCATATTTTTTGTTACTAACATTATTCTTTTTTTGCTAAACCCATGTTTTTGCTCAATCATAATATTTTTGTTCTCTTTGCATGAGTGACTCTATTTTAGGATCCAAGATGGGATCACAACAAAATACAAGAAACATTTCTCATTTGAGAAATGAATCGAAAGGATTTCCGGATGGAGTTAATAGTAGGATGCCAGGCCATTTTTCCAATTCTTTACCATCTACTAATGAAAGCAAGAAAGACACAAAAAAGTATGTTACAAACCCATCTCTTCCGAGGAAAGATATTGTTATTCAATTAAAATCCGAGATTGAGCATGACATTTTAAGATTTAATGATGAGATCAAGGTTTTAAAGCGAAATCAAAATATTGTTGAAACTCTATTTAGTCCCAAGGAAGAAATACCAGCTAATTCACTAGGAATAAGGGAAATTGATGGCTTTATCGTCCCATTTAATATTATTGACTCTGTCATTGAGCACAATAGGAAGTCATCTGCTTTGGCTCATAAAGAATCAGCAATTAATCACAAACAGAATATTTACAACGCAAGTCATGCTCCTCACAGTCTTAAATCCATTGGAAATCATCAACAGCTCCTGTCTCTTATGTACACATCCATATATTATTCCCAACAAATTATTAAGGAAAAGGGAGAGTGCTTAGCCCAAGAATATATAGCCATTAAAGACGCATGGAAGCAACAATGTGATGTTATAGATTCTATAAATGATCAAAATCATGACAATTCATTTGATTGGCCTGAAGAAATGGTTGTGCCATCAAAAACGGCACCAAAAGAATCATCACTTACTAGATATAGTGCTCCTGATGTTCCCATGAGCCACTTTGTTAATCAACTAGATAGTGACTGCTTGTTGTTTGATCAAATGCAAATCCATGATCCAATAGCAAGCCATATACAGTTCAAGGAAAGACTCACTTGGTCTGAGGAAGAAAAGAGTATTTTTGTTTCAAGATTCCTTGTTAATCCCAAGGAGTTCGAGAGGATTGCATCATACCTACCAAACAAAAGTGTTAAGGATGTGATAGAGTTTTATTATCTATCAAAAACAGATCTTGATCTTCTTTCAGTAGATGAAAAACCTAATAAGAGGATTAAAAGACAAAAATCAGATGGAAATATCAAAATCGAATAAATGTTTAAGTTTCAAATTTCATGTCTTGGAAGGTTTTTATGATGGAGTTAGAGATCTTTTCATCTGCTCTTAAAGACTCTGATGTGACGGTGTATACAAAGGACTGGAATCCGGGGTCACTAATGATTTGTATGCCTTGAATTTCAATTCCGGAAAACATCAAAATAAAATCTCGAAGATGAAAAGTGAAACCATAATTCGAAATTCGTAACCCTTCCTTAACTTTTTGAAGGTTATAATCATAAGGAAAAGAGCTTATCATTTCAGGCGAAAGCATATTTGGCTCAAATATGGAGTTCTGTTGAAAACCTGGCAAACATGGGACAATTGATATTTGTAACAAAGCTCGGGGAGTGTAAACAACTGAAGCAAACGAATCCATTATTATTGTTGATGTAATCTCTTTAGCACAATTTTGAAGATACAAATACAAATTCTTTCTGTTTCCATCATTATATTGTTGGATCTCATCATATAATAATTTAATAATACCATCAATGTTAGCTATCTTAAACATAGACTTAATTTCATTGGGATTATAAAACTGTTGCCGCAAAACTCCTTCGTTTCCATTTATGATGAATAGCTTATCCATTGCATGACTTGAGTGATCCCCTAAAACATGTTGGATTCTTTCTATAGGGAGGGACGATAATTCAACAATTGTATTAGTGATTTTTAGGCATTGAGAATATCTGGAAAAAACTCCAATCTGATTAACTGTGTCTTTTGGATCTCGGGTCATTACAACATCTAGAATTATTTGAACTCCAATTTCAACAGCCCTTGCAAAGACTTTAGATAATTGAGAATAGCATTTGTACTGAACAAATCGTTCAAAAGAATCTGTACACAATGATCCCAACCACTCTTCATTGAGTCTACAAAACTCATCAAACGATGGTTTTTCATTCTCAAAATTATTGGTATATTGTTCAAATAAAGCCTTGACTTTTTCATTTCTAATACATTCTAAGCTCATTTTCTCAGGCCGTGGTATATCGATACTAATTTGGATCGGATCAATTAATAAAAAGTTATTCACTTTGTTTAAGTGAACATGAACATGACTCAAACCACATCTCTTACACCATCCAAGAAATGTTGATAATGATTCAAAATCTCCAATATACCTATTATCATTAAGTTTGAGAGAAATTATGGGTATGTAAACACCAAAACTCCTATTAAGCATTGCTCCAAAATTCGGTCTTGCCGATATTATCGATGCTCGATTTCCAACAATTGGGTAAAACTTATAAGTGTATTCATTACTTTGGTAATCAGGGCTACCTTTCGCCATATAGGCTATTTGGAAATTAAAATCCTTTGACATATTCTCAAATTCCTTGGAATAAATGAATGAAACATCAGGAAAAACGAATTCAGAGGAATTCTTTTCTGGCTTTTGTCCATAGCCACTATCAATCTTTAGTTGTTGAGTTGGAACATGGGGAATATGTTCCAAAATAAAACGAGTTCTATTTACATTATCCATGTCAGTACAAATAGGATTAAAGTAAAATGAAAAAATCGGTAAATTGACTGATGGGAAGTCGTATACAATGATTGCTTTCCCGCCAATCTGATTTTTCAAAATCAGATTATGTGCCCTGGTAGTTTCATACACTGGTTGTGGAGAGTTAATCACATACTTATAAGAAATTGTGTAATTATTATCCTTATTAATACAAGCATTTCCCCACATATATTCATTATAGAATTTTAGCTGAATTCTATTAGTCCATTTTTTCTCTATATAAAAGCAATTGGAATTTGATAAAATATAGCCACCATTGATTTTTTGCATAGGCTTCAAATAAAAGAAAAATACATTGATAAACTGAGAAAATTCCAAATCAAAATTTGATTTGCAAGGAATAACCAAATTACTCTGAGGAGGATCATTAAGAATGAAGTACCTTGGCATATAATTATCAATAGAAAAAGAATATATAACCCTACGAGGATATCGGCCTCCTTCAGCATAACCAAAGGAAGCTTCATAATCAAAATGGTCAATGAGGTCCTTTCGATGATACTTAGTCATCTTGGTATCAGCACCTTGAAACCTAATATAAACCTCATTAGAAATATTCTCACTGGACTCTAAGACGAAGCAGATTTTGGACATTAAATTTATAATCTGACAAAATGCGGTGAGATTTTTTTGTGAATCAGGGGGTTTTTACAAGGCCGGTTGATGATAAACTGCCACTTTTATCGTTTTGTAAACACATGTCACGTTTTACTTTTTGAGGAAAATGAGTTTTGATCCATCACAGATCCGTCTGGCTGTAGAAAAGGATTTCCAGAATCGCGAGTTTGCCCAAAATATATCACTCGGAATGATGCGAGTAGTTCGATTTCTAAATACTTTCCATTCTAATGTTAGGGGCCGTCTTGCAGATCTTAACCAAAAGCTCACTCAACTTGAGAGGCGACTTGTATTTATTGAAAACCAACTGAAATGCTGCGAGGAGCCATCAACAACCAATTAGTAAATTAATTCATGTTCAATTTTTGCATGCAATTATCAATCAAAGATGCTGGCTGGCTTGAGAGTGTCTTTAAAAAGTTCAAAATGTCTGATTCAGCTTTTGTGATCAATATATAGTTTTTATCTTCGTATTCCTGTATTAATTTGGATAATGAAATCTCAGGATCGCATCCAATCTTATACAATGAAAGCTTAGTAAACAAAAAATGAGCACCAGGGAATGTGGCTATAATTTCAAGCAAATTAGTGGATATGTTTGGATTTGGATGCAATGAATGAATCAAACTTGTTGCGAAAGAAACGAATGAAAAACAAGTGTTTTTTGGATCCTCCAAAACATCCAGAATTAAAGGTATATGAAAATATGAATAATTAACAAATTTTTTTGATGAGTAAGCTATAAATGAATCCAATGAATGCTTTTCAGTGATTGAGAATTTAGGATATCCGCTTTTTGTACTATGCTGGTAGTATTTTATTATTGATTCAGCCATTTTTGTGTATTCTGGATGATTGTAAACAAAATATAATAGTTTCTCCAGAGCTATTTGAAGTTCATTAGAATCAAAGCCACTTTTTAAGTAATCATTTATACACTTCGCATGATCATAGCTTTGAGATATGACATTCGGAATTTTCGAAATCGAATCTGCTATCGAGGGAATAACTGTGAGGGATAGGAGTTTATGGAAAATGAACCGAGGATTTGAGCATAAAATCTCTTTAATGAAAGTAGATTCACTATTTTTATTGATAATAGGTACATAATTCTTTGAATAAGAAATCCCCGAATGATTATTCAAAAAATAAAAATAATAGTGAAAGTCTATTGAAGGGGAATAATTCTCTATACAATTATAGAAGTCGTTTGAGTTTGTGGAAAATACCATTGATCCTGGTAATTGGGAAATAGTTCTTACAAAACTGTTATGACATGATGTTATATACAAAAAATACTCAACATTATCCCAATAACTATAAAATTGATTCTTTTTTTCTATTAACAAAGCTCGGTTCTCCATTATTTCATCTAATTCATCATCAATATTGTCCATCATAAGATCTGTATTTCGAATAATAGATGGGGAATTTGAAAATGCTTGGATTTTATTGAATCCCTTTCCAAATTTTAGAAAAGCATATATAACTGGCAATTCTCTCCTCAACTCATAGTTGAAGGTAAACAATCTGAGCAAAGAACCATGGGTGATTGGATAAAAAATATCCTGTTTATACTGAATAGCTGCAAAAATATTATCAAAGAGAATACTGGGAATTTTTTCATCCATATTAGCAGTTGAAAGTTCCATACAAGAAGAAAAAAACGAGCATATAGAATGATTATTCATATCAATATCAGTACTTGGAAGATTCTTTGTAATGGACAAAAGTGATCTAAGTGATTCAATAATAATTCTAATAGTAGCTTCCATGCTAATTTCTGTAGGTGAGTCGGGATACAGTATCATGCATATGCATTTCAAAGTGAAAATGAAAAAACTACTCAAGCCTAGAATATTGGAATTGCTTATAATATTTGAGGCAATTTCTATTAATCTTAGAATTTGAAACTCAAAAGGATCCATATTATATAGAGTCTCAAGATAGTTGTATTCCAAAGGAGCATTTGTATTGAACACAATTGAACCCCTATCATTATAAAAACCCTTTCCTGAACAAAATGGACACTCTTCTACATCATGAATGCAAAACCTTGAAAACCTATATGAATCATAATGAGCAAAAACATAGTGATGAGGGCAATGAAGTTTCATAAGCTTCCCAAGTTTGTTATGTATTTCATTCTCTGTGTATGATGGAGATGTTGTTGGGAAAGATCTTTTATCATTTGATGGAGCAACAAAGAAAAAAAAAGGAGTCTCTAAAAGTCCCTCAATAATTGACAGAATAGGCTTGTACAATTCTAAATCTGGTGTGATCTTAGTGTGAAATTGAACATCTATATTGACTTTCTTTAGATGCATGTAGTTCTGAATATAATTTTCTCCAAAATGTTTTGCAATGAAGTCGAGAGAATATTGTGGCAAAATATGTTGCCAATTGCAAGTAGCTGTTCTTAGTACCAATAAATCAGGATCAGAAAAAGCTTTTGAGCCAAATCTGTTTTTCATGACAAGAATCAATGGTTCAACTGTTGAGAAAACTTCACAATGTTCCGAATTATTCAAACATGCACACATTTTCAGCGAAGAAATATATCCAAATAATGTTTTAAAGCAGTAAATCACAATATCAGCATGGTTAAAACCAGAATACAATATATCCAAGGAAAAAAGTTCTTTCAATACATTTACAACTCGGAAAATATCAGAAGATAATGAATAATTCAATATTGAAATAGTAAAATTGTTCTCATAGGCTTTGGAAACTAGTAGTTTGAGAATATTATTTGGAATATTTTGTATTTTTTCTATTACTGGAGATATTATATTGGAAAAGTGATTATAAAAATCAAAATCAAGAGGAATATCGAAAAAATATATACTTTCAAAAAATAAATCAATGATTTGCTTAATATAATCACATGCCTCATTAGCAGTCTTTTCATCAGTTATTAATTGAAATACATATGCTAATTCACAAATTAAATCGGAAAGAACATCAGAATCCATTTATAAAACACAATTTTATTGATTAACTAAATATGTCTGAATCTTGCAAGTGTCTGTTTCCAACTCTCCTTTCTCAGATATCTTGAAGTTGAGACCATATACTAGTTCATATACCAACCTGGTTATATGAATCGCATTTGGAACACCAAAATGTTCGGCCTTTTGAGCAATTGATATTGGGTTCCCAAGTAACTCAAAAGATGGTTTTCTGGTACCAATAACTCCTGCAACAATAGGCCCACCAGTATGAATACCTATTCTGATTCTAAGGGTTTCCTTATACTTTATGTTGATATCTTTAACAACATTCAAGGCTTCTAAACCAAACATTATTGATTCTTTTGAATGTATACCAGGCTGATTGGTTTCCATAAAAATACCACCGGCTGCCATGTAACAGTCACCAATACATTTAATTCGAGTCATATTTGGTAATGTTTGAATTATTAAATCAAAACCCCTAAATATTCCATTGAGAATTTCCATTACATACGCAGAGGTGTTCTTCGCACACCAAGGTGTGAATTCAACAATGTCAATGAAAACTATTGATGCACTTTGTACTAAAAAGCTAATATTATTCTCTCCTGATCTAACTCTCTTAACTAATGATTTTGGCAAAATTGATGACAACATATTTTCGACCTTGGTACTTTCTTCACTTATCAATTCGGAATATTTAACCCTTTGAGTTATGTTCCTTCCTAAAAGTATTGAAAAGTTGCTTTGTGGGCTCCTGATAAACTCATAGTATACTTTAGTGTTATCATTATCTATATAATAAAACTGCTGAGCATCAAGTTTTTCAAGGAGCATTTGTGAATTCCCAAAAAGTTTGGATTCAACAAAAAAATCACCAACATGTGAGCCAATAAGTTTGGTTACAACACCATCAAATATTTTATGACATTGATCATTAACATTCACAATTATCTGGCCTTCATTTAGAACTAATATACAATCAGTGAGATTATTAACAACCCGATCATAAAACTCGGTACTTCTGAGGATCGTGTGCTTATTCTCAAAATGATACTTTCCGCCAAGTATTTGCATTATTGGAGAACACTGTTGAATAACTGACTGTGGACAATGCAACAGAAGCGATACAGCAAACTTTACCTTTTGTTCTTCAAAATTTAATGTATTTAGTATTATAGATATAAGAATCATACATAAAATGAATAGAGTCAAACATAAAATAATATTCATGCTAACATCCTGAACCAAAGAGTTCTCAATTTTGTCTATAATACCGGAAAACATTGGATAGAAGTAGAGATCGTATAAAGATACTATTCCAATAACCCATATCTCTGACAAAAATTGCCCGCGAGGTAGAATTTTGCTATGATTACCTTTGTAAGGTTCAACTAATCTATGCAAAAGCACATTAAACAAATATACCTGAAAATCAGAATTAAAACAAGTGTAATAACCCCATGCACTGGCAGGTACAGCAAATTGGTCAGAGCATCCACTCAGAATTCCCGCTGCTTGCAAAGCTTCTTCAATCCCATAAAATGGAAACTCTCTTTCATTTTGACCACCAAACCTTGCTAAATGGTAAAACTTATTGACCTGTTCCCTGCTTTTTGAGATCTTTTGAATGAGAGAGTATGGGTCGTTATGAACTTGGGGATAACCATTTGTGGAGAGAACAATAAAATTCATATATGAAAACAATTGATTCATGTACCCATATGATCCCATAATATTATCAAGATGCGGAGCTGATTCTATTAATGTAGTACTCTTCGATTTATACATTTGCGACATTAAGTACCACACAAATGATGAAAAAAAGAGAATTAATACATTTGAGATCAATAATTTCCAATATCCACTATAGCGATTATTATCATCTCCTATTGAATTGAAAACTTTAATCAAATTATCTTCTTGCTTATTTAATTCACTATCACTTTCCATACTTTTTGAAGATAATTCGTTTTCTTTTTTTAGAATTCTAAATGATGATGAAATCGCAGACAATGTAGTTTTTGGAAGAAATGTTAACGAGGAAAAAAGCAATTTTTTTTGGTAATTCAGTTTTTTCATTTCAAAAATGAAAGATATACAAAAAACAATGACATTAACTGTTGACAATACATAAAAAATATTAGAATATAGTTGTTGAACCATTTCATCATATTCCCGAATGTACAATATAGAATTCTGTAAAGCATCACTCATCAATCTCCCTGGATGCTCAATGTTATTTATCATTGTTAAAAACCCTGAAGAAAAAAGAGTTTGATTAGAAACATCATTTTCTAATAATTGAGATATTTGGTTGGCACACCTAATAACGAAACTCTCAGCTGAAACATTGGATTTATAAACCAAGGAAGAATTCATATAAAAATCAAAAGGGACTGTTGAATCAAACATAATCCTACGAGCTTCGTTTAGATTGAGATTTTCGAGGTGATAGGTTCTCAAAGAAGATAACTTTTTGGAAATTTCCATCACTTCTTTGAGTAAATATTTGATTTGTAATATGGTTGTGTTTTCTTCTCCAAAAGATTTTAATTCTAAATGCTCCAATGATGGAATCCTGCACATCACTTGATCTGTGGAAGGATTTTTCAGAACCTCAAGCATTAGTCTGCTTAAAAAGGCAGGAAGTTGAAAAGCAATACTCCTCATATAGGATATAGAGTGTATAAATTCAAGTGGCTCAACAATATCTTTAACAAAAACAAAAAAATATAATATTAAAAAAACCATTGGAAGGATTATTAACAAAACAAATCTAAACAATGTCGAATTTTTGATACAAGAAATTGCTGGCATCTTATGATTATGAATACTGACTTGTAAAACTCCTGATACTTTTGATTTCAATTCATCTTCTCCTTCAAAATCGGTATCAACTGTTGAAAATTGTTCATTGATATTATTGTACATTTCTTTTGAGTTTGAAATCTTTGATGGAAGAAGAGGGAAAGATAGCAAACCTAACACATGAGCTGAGTCTTTTGACACAGGTCTCCCTTTCTTTAGATGATTAATTTTATCCAAAATCGTTAAATATAACTGATTATCGGCCTTTAAGTCCATCACAAACATTGCTAATTGCCTTAGTACAAACCTACTATTTGGGTATTGATCAATAAGTTGATTAATCTCACGTTCTGACGAAGATAATGATTCATATGAATTTTCAATCGAGTTTTCCATTTCTGAAACAGATCCTTGAAGCATCAAATCATAAATATTTCGAAATCGTTGCTTGGTTTTAAGTATTGATTTTTGAACCCATGTTAATTTAGACTTCAATTCAGGTGAAATGTTAAACTCCCTCTTCTTCAATAATAAATTAATGAAAAATATTAGTAATCTAGAAGAATGATTCTTAAATTTTTTGGATATAATACTTTGGAGAATGAAACTGAGTAATTCTGTTTCAGTTGGGTATATTGCAACAAATTTTGCATAAACCATCCACAAATCACAATAGTCTTGAAATACATCAACCCCAACTTTAAATACTTTCCATGATATGCAAACAGGATGAGAATATGCACAACCTGTAATAATAAAATCAATAAATTTATTCACAGATACCTTGTTTTGATCGAATGTTTCCATATCCTCAATACCATCAAGAACAATTAGATCAGAAGATATTTTTTTCCTGATTAATGCCGATGATATAAAATACGACAAAACCAGAAATAACACATATGAAACAAAAATAACTTCATTGGAAGAAAATCCTGTTATCTTTGTAAATAAGAATATTATCAAGTTAAGACATGAAGATAAAACTGAAGCAAAATATAGGGTTAGGTCTTCAGATTTTATAAAACTTGATCTAAAAAACACAACATATATACCTGATAAGTATACTGCAATCACAAGTATGCATCCTATTATCTCGATTGTTGATGAAAACTGTGAAAAGAGCACTGAAATCAATGTAATCACAGATGTCTGTACAAAGATGAAGCCTTGGGGGAATCTTAAAACAGTTTGTAGCGAAAAGGGTCTAAAAAACAAAGAAATTGTAACAACATTGTTCAGAATCCAAAAATTCAGCAAAAATATGATGACAACAACGAGGATAAGAGTAATACTATAAATATTCATCGAATGATTTTGTATGTTAAAGGATATATACAGCGACAAATATATCATTATGATCGGATTAAGAACTAAATTAATAGTTGTGAAGGCAAAAACCAGGAAATATGAAGCAAAATTGGAAACATAGAAATCTTTTTTGAAATTGAAGGCGGAAATCAAAGTGAACAAACCAATAAAGGCATAAAATGCGACATAAAACCATAAAAATCCCAAAGCCTTTCCCGACGCAGTCTCAGGAGAACAAAAATACGCAATAGATGATATTATTTTAACGGAATTATATGAAGATGAACTCTTATTCCACAAATTATGGCTAAACAGCATCATTGACGGCAAGTAAAGAATTAAGATACGATAAATTGTCATTATTTTATGTATTAATAGGAAATTAATATCAAGTGTATCAAAATAGGCAAAAAGAGAAAATACAGACTGCTTCATGTAATCAACAGGACCTAAATCAACAATGCCATTAAGTTTAGAATCCATATAAATGTTGGAAGTAACAGTCCGAAACGATTTCGAAGCGTAAGAAACACTCATTTTTGTAATTTTCAATCCATAATTTTTTTACAAAAATTGGAAAGAAATAATCTAGATTACAAAATATCTGAGCGAAGTAAAGATTCCTCTACAATTGAATAACGGTTTAGTAGTTCCAACGATTATAATGAAAATATCTCTGCGTTTTGGTTAATATTCGACGATAAAATAAATTATAGGATTTCGGTTTTGGCCGACCTTTCAAATGTCCACACCAGCAGAAGAAGCTAAAACTCCCGCGACTGCTCCAGAGGCTCCAAAGAAGAAGGAGGATGTTGTCCTTGGCCCACAGAAAAAGGAAGGAGAAATAGTCCTTGCTGTTGCTCACATTTATGCAACCAAGAATGATACATTTGTTCACGTTACTGATCTTTCTGGTTCAGAAACACTTGCTAGATGCACTGGTGGTATGGTTGTTCGTGCTCAACGTGATGAATCTACACCATATGCTGCTATGCTTGCTGCCCAACAAGTTGCTCAACGTTTAAAGGATTTGGGTATTGATGGCGTTCACATCAAGTTCCGTGGAAAGGGTGGTTCATCCCGCCGCCTTCCAGCACAAGGTGCCCAATCTGCCCTTAGAGCTTTAGCCAGATCTGGTATCAAAATTGGTCGCATTGAAGATATTACACCACTTCCACATGATACAACCCGCAGGAAGGGAGGTCGCCGTGGTCGCCGTCTCTAAATAAATGGTTCAATTTACTTATAGTTTATTATTTGTACGGAGCATTTTAGAAGCTGATTGCAAAACATCAAACCCTTCATCTGCCAGATTCGTTAATAATGCATAGCTATCATGAAGAGTCACTTGAATCTGACCTGCTGCTTCTAAGCATTCTGATTCAAATGCTTGTCTTTCCTCTTGGTAGGAATCATCTGTAACCCTTGATTCTTTTATTGTCCTAATTGCTTTAAGAATTTTTCTGGCTGAGGCGTCTATCCTCATCGCGTTAAGATCTATAGATAATTTTTCTTGGGAAGCAAGAAGGGGGTTCTGGTCGCTGATTTTTGAATTTTCTATAATCGCACAATAATCCCGCGCTATGGATGCGATTTCATTTAACAAATCGCTCATTTTACAATGTCAAAACCGCATGTAAATCAGTGTAAACATGATGTCTCAGGACCCTGACCCTATTATGAAATCTATGTTCCCGTTTGCTTTTCCTGGATCAGTACCAGAAGAGGAAACACCAGAACCTCCTCCATTGCATGATGATATGGAAGATCTTGGATTTTTTGAAATATTCAGGTTAGTTTTTGATCAAATGAAACCTACTGAAAGTTTGATAGATACTGTTAAGAGGATTAAAAACTCTGGTTCCGGAATAGATGATATTGCTAAGTGGATTTCTGAGCTGTATACTAGGGGAGAAGTTGATATTTTTGAGCGTGATTGGATTCTAATTGGAATCAGCGCCGGCGCTGTTTCTATGATTATTGATATGAAATGGGATCTATTATCTGAGGGGAAGATCACAGGTCCTTTCACGAGCGAAGAGCTTGGAAAAAGGCATAGGGTTCTATGCGCATTGGATTCGCAGGTTAAGAAAGTAGGAACTGAAGAATGGTTCCCAATAGAGAAAATTAAGTTCGGGCTCCTGAACATGTAGGATTAGTTTACTCAAGTAAAGAAATAAATGGAGAATTCTGTGACTTTTGAGTATGATGGTGACAATTTTTCCTTTGAATTGGATGGCAATAGGCTTATTGGATGCCAATGGGTTCCAGAAAAACACAAAATTCGGTATGTGATGATTTTTTTTCATGGATTAGGAGCATTTGTGACAATTAATAGGAGTTATTTTGAAAAAATACTTAGCGATGGTGGTGTTATATTCGGAACGGATCATCATGGTCACGGAAGGTCTCCTGGTGAAAGAGGCTATGGGTCAACCGAGATGTTACATTCTGAAATGAGTTTTCTACTCCATCGCGCCTCTATTTTATTTCCAAATGCCCCCGTTTTCCTTTATGGACATTCGATGGGAGGTGCAGCAGTGTTGTCATATGTCCTATCCAATATTCCAAATACATATTCATTAGAAGGTGTTATAGTTGAGGCTCCTTGGATATCAGATACAGATAATATTGAAAATTCGATAGCTCATAGGATTCTGGGTAAATGTGGGCGATTTTTGTTCCCTTCTCTTTCAATTGATACAGGAGATGGCATTTCCAAAACATCATATCCACAAAGCTTCATTGAAAAATATGTTAAGAGCAAATTACCTCATGATTATATAACTCCAAAACTATATGCATCTGCAATAGAAATGAGAAAAATAACATGGGAAAAAATGACTCAATGGCCAAAAAGGCTACCATTGCTATTCATGCAAGGGGCACAAGATATGAGTCTCAGTGTACAGAGAAATTTAATATGGTGTGATAAAATGAGAGATATCTTGGGTGATAAAATGAGAGTCGCATACCATAAGGACGCAGAGCATGCAATGCTTAGGAAAGAAAGTGGAATCATTGTACTATCAGAAGTGGTAGATTTCATTAATTTTTGTTTGAGAAGAACAGGGAGCTTCAATCCAATATAAAACATCTTATTTACTAACATCTTTTAATATATAGAAATATTATTTTGGAGAACTAGAGGAGCCGTATTATCGATGAGACCCTCGAAAGAATCGGATTGTGAGTCTTGAGGGTACGAGAAAAATGGTAACTTAAAAAGACCCTCATAAATCATTATACCAAATATTAATATAATTAAGCCTATAAGTTCAAAAAGTGAAAGAACATTAAACTCAACACCAATTCTATTATTTCCACCATAATAAAATACAATTTGAACAATGATGATCATTACTGTCCTTAATGAACTAAGAGCAGTCCTAGAAACGGCTTTTGTTAATGATACAACGCTTGTACCCATGAATACATATAAAAACACAACAATTGGATATGCTATTGATAGATAAAATAATAGAGAACTATTTTTGATCATTAAAAAGGAGTCCAATGCATCTTCATGAATACCATTTCCTTCGATAGATTTTGTATTATGTACAATAGGGAAAAATATGAGGATCTCAAAAATAGATGAAACAGATCCTTCAACGCCGATAACCATCTCAGAAGAGTAATGAGATTCAGAGAAGAATAGCATTTCCAATAAATACTGAATGGCTTGGAAAAACTGTGATAGAAGAGTGAGTATTATTGACAAACCAGACTCATATAATGTATGATTTGGTCTTGAATAGAAGAGATAAAAGCAAATAACAACTATAGACAAAAAATTCATAGATATGCCCATCCATTGGTATGGTTCTAAAGTCTCTTTAAGAAAAAGAGTTGACAAAACAGACGAAAAAATCGGCATTGATCCTCTTAAAACTTGCCAAGAAGAAATGGGTAGATCCAAAAGCCCAACATTCATAAATAATGTAGAAAAAATTTCAAAAATAGCTACAATCGCAATTTTCCCTAAAAGTTTTAAAAAACTCCCGTTGGTATAATATGAAGGATCCGAATCTCCAAACTTAAGTTTTTTGATTATATATGGAACTGTCATGATTGCTGAACCAAAAAAAGCTAGCAATGATATAAAATGTGGTTTCCTAAAAGAGTGCTTTCCGTATTCGTCAATACCAACACTATCTGTTTCAAAAAACAACTTAGGAAGAATCGCAGAAATCACACCAAGCCCAAGAAAAACGAAATAATTGACCTGATAAAGCTTCATTAATGTCACCTTTAGTTTAAACAGAGCAAGAATCTAGTATTCATTGCTTGACCCATTTGTTCCATTCTAATTGCAGGTTCATTTTACATTTTGATGAAAAATAAGTCTCTTCTGTATGACTCATCAGACGATTCATCAGTCGATGAGATGCTTTCAGAAGTCAAGGTTGAAGTGGATCCAATAAACGACCCATATAGTATGCTTCAACAGAACGAAAAAACATATAATAGAATTAGTGCCAATTTGCCAATTGATGAACAATCAAGATATTTAAAAAAACCAGAAGGAAGAAGAATCGAGGAAGTTTTTATAGCAGATGCGAAATGGAATCAGATACACCATTTGAAGAAATGTGATAAAAGAAAAAAGAATCACAATGATATTCCATGGAAAACCAATGAAACCAAAGCTCCAGAGGCATCTGAATCTGAAAGGAAGTTGTATTTGCATGGAAGGCAAAATAGAACTTGGAATCCCACACTGGGAGATAAAGTTCTTGACGCAACAAATATTTGGCACAATGTTATTAACATTAAGGACCATTTGGGTAGGAGCTGGGTTTTACCGCCTCTTAGAATGGAGCCAAAGCCAAATTTAGAATGTTGCCTTCCAACAACTAAGATCCATCAGTTCAAGTATCACACCTCCTGCGTTACCAATGTACAAATGTTCCCTGTTTATGGGCATTTGATTTTGTCATCATCAATGGATTCTACAGTTAAAATATGGTCATTATTTGGTGATCGGCAATGCATTCAAACATATATGGGACATGTGCAGGGAGTTAAAGATGTGCATTTTTCTAGGGACGGTACTCAATTCTATAGCACAGGATATGACCAGCGCTTGAATTTGTGGGATTCGGATAAAGGGACCAAGATTACTGGGGCGTTATTAGAATCAATACCATCGCAAATTGCAATTTCCCATTCCTCAGAGAGTGAAGATCTTTTTGTTTCAATGAATAATGGAAGAATAGCTCAATATGATCTTCGAATTGGAGGAATCGAAGCACAGAGCCCAATTCAAGCATACCAAGGAAGCAAATCAGCTTGCCTATCCATTTGTTTTCTACCCGGATCTAAGTTTTTCGTTTCAACATATGAAGATTTATCGATTATATTATGGGAAAAAGGAAATACTACACCGATATGCTCTCTGAAAGATAATTGGATGACCCCTATTTCAAATGTTGTTGCCCATCCCAAATTAAATTCGGTAGTGGGACAAATGCAAAAGAAAGAAATTGTAGTCATAAATGTATCAAATGGGATCAGCATTGATACGCAAAGATCCTTTTTCGGGCATTCAACAGATAGTGTTCCATGTAGAATGTCAGTATCACCTGATGGGCAGTATGTTGCTAGTGGCGATAAAGATGGTTCATTGTACATATGGAATTGGAAAACTACTAAATTAGTGAAAACATTTAAGCTTCATGATGATGTTGTTACAAAAGCACAATGGAGCCCATATGATGCATCCCAAATAGTTACGAGCTCTCATGACAACACAATTTGTCTATATGAATAAATGATGTTTCATAATATGACTTTATTTTTATTATTTACCTCCAAATCTCTTTGAGAATTTCTTTCTGTGATCCTTCTTGGACTTCCTCTTTTCCTTTTTCTCATTTGCAGATTTCTTTACGGGTTGTTTCTTCTCTGTAGTTGGCTTAGCAGTCTTCTTATCTTCAGGATCAGGGATTTCTCCACGCTGGCCAGGAGGAACATCAATAAGAGCAAAATAGAACCCATCCATGTTTAATCTATGAGGATAAACACGTCTTGAGTTCTTAATTGCTGGATGGAATCTGTGACCTTTATAATTTGTAATTCCTGGTATTAGTTCTTGATCAAACTGCTCTTCAAGACCAGGAAGGATGACTTTACAATTTCTATGATTGAGTAAGTAATCAACAACAGCTTCGTTTTCTTCAACCAAAACAGAACATGTACAATAGCAAAGCTTTCCACCTGCTGTTTTAATTGAATCATAGGCAGACAAGATCAATTCTTTTTGATTCTTTGTAATCACCTTAAGATCAGCTTCATTCTTTGAAGTTTTTACGGAGCTATCACGGCTGATAACACCAGTACCAGTACATGGAGCATCAATCATTACATAGTCAAATCCACCCATTACAGTTGGAAATGCCCTTCCATCATAGTTAACAACTATTGTGTTAACTACACCAAGCCTATGTATGTTAGCAATCAATGATTGACACCTATCCTTGTTGACATCATTAGCTATTATGGCACCAGTATTCTTCATTAGTTGTGCCATGTGTGTTGTTTTACCACCTGGAGCAGCACACATATCTAAAACGCGTGTATTTGGCTGAGGATTCAAAGCCATAACGGGTAAGAAAGATGATGGTGATTGGAGCATATAGTATCCAGAAAGATATTCTGGTGTGGCACCCAAAGGAACCTGCGACTCAAAACAAATCAAACCAAGCTTGGTCCAGCTGCCAACAGGCCCTAGCCTAACGCCTCTATCAGTTAAAACTCTTTCCAACTCCTTACGACGAGTTCTCAGTGTATTTGTTCTGATAACAACTGGCCTCTGATGTTCGTTGGCTTCTAAAAATGCCATAACCTCGGATACTGGAACAAGAGAAGCAACTTCTTCAAGAAGAAACCTATTATAACCATATAATGATGCAAGATCATCATAAAGCTTGTTGATGTAGTCTTGTCTTGTCAGCCCAGCTTCTCCAAGATTCTTTAAATCTTGTAACGTCGTCACAATAAGAGATGCTCGATTTTTGACTTCTTCATAATCGATTGTGGGAGCTGCCAAATCAACAAAACCCTTTGGCATCGCATTCTCGCGAATTTCTTCAATAAATTCATCTTCGTGAGCCCGTAAAGTTTTTTCTCGCTTTAATAGCTCATTATCAGCGTCCTCGTCGTCTGTTCCAATCCAGTTTTCGTCCTCAACTAAAGCATCATCTGGATCAGCATTCTGCTGCTCTTCATCTATTTCTTCATCGGAATAATCGCTTTTACTGTCTTTTTTGGAGCTCATTCTGCAATGACCAAACCAAACCGAAATAAAATCCTCGTAAACTAGTTTTTATATAGGGTTGTATTTCTCGGGTGCTTGGACAAATTTCTTCTTTAGGGACTCCCATGTCGAAGTGGCGCCTTCCTCGTAGAATCCCTCTGTTGAGAGGGATTCTGACGGATCGTTAGGCGATTCAATGGAGTCTGTATCAATCATTTCGTTGTCCTGTGACAGCAAAGAATTAGAAGATTGTGCTTCTTCAAATACTCTGATATACTCGACTTCCTTTGGCCATCTCAGGAAATCTGCTGGAAAAATATGCGCCAATTGCGGTTCTGATGATACTGAATTCTTTGTTTTTGTCGGTTTCGCTGGATTCTTATCTGGAGGGATTGCGAGCAATTTGGTTATTGTAGGTTCGATAATTCCTCGTGTACTCGATAATACACGCTCTATTGTGTCTGGTAAGTGATTTGGAAACATCTCTTTCAGTTCATTCATTGCTTTCTCGTAACTTATTCTCTCCATAAAAAATAGTTTATATTATCGGCATTCTATGATAGATCTTCAAACTATTCCATCCGATTTCCCGGCGGTTCTCAAGGACAGGGCCTTTTATTTTAATATGATTATCCGAGAAATTGATTTTGACTTTTGTTTGATTAAGAACTTTGGTTCTGGCTCATTATGGGGCAACTTTTTAATACGATTATTTGATAGCAAACCGGGATCATTGAAGTATATTGTGCGATTATGCAAGTCTATATCAAAGTATGATCAATTTGGCAAAGATTTTTGGAAACAGTTATATGATTCATATTGGAGTGGGAGATTGATTAGGGTGCTCTATTCAGAAGGATGCTTTACAATTGAAGAAATATTGGAAATGGTGGTTTCTACTCGTGAGTATTGGCAATTTTTATGTTATTTCATTGATGTTATTCCTGAAATCGAACTCAGAATAAGCAATTCTTATGTTCATTCGATGCTTTCACAATATATCCAAACTTACAAGGCCGATAATTGGAAAATCTATAGAGAAATGATTGAATATGGGTTTCCCAAAGATTCAATATTTTATTTGATCAGATATGATAGATATGATGATTTGCCGAAATATCTCTCCACTCCAAATTTCGATATTAATCAAAAAATTGAGTATTCTCCTTTTCAAATCATCTCAAGGATTCAGATAGATTCATTACTCGCTTTTGCAGCTGCATGGGGCTCAATAAATTGTTTTAAGATTATTTTATTAAATGGGGGCTCAGTGACATCTAATGTTGCGATATGCGCATTCTTTGGAGGCAATATTGAGATAATTCGGTTGATTGAACCTGATTATTATGGAAATGGAGAATGTTTATCTAAATGCATCTCGTCGGGTCACTATGAAATTGCTAATTGGTTTCTTGAGCAAAATTCTGATTTTTCAAGTCAGATAGTTACATGGTATAACGAGGGCTGTTTTCTTCCTGTTTTCTCACTTTATGAAGAGAAAAAACATATTAATTCTGTTGATTCAGGTCTGATTTTATTTTTGATGTTATTTTAGTGGTTTTGGATTATCTCTTTTTCATTATGCCATAAGGTACAATGATATTGAATTTTTATCATTTTTACTCAAACAAAGCTATGATGTATCAATCATTAATAATGTTTATCTGTTTATTTTACAAATGCTCATCTTTTTCATTTTCATATTCCTTTTTAATGCATGAAGCATGTGGTAACGGTTCAAGAGAGATTGTGGAATTACTTCTAGACTATGGATTTGATATTAATTCTCCAAACAGTCTCAAAGCATTTTTTTTGATGATCTTTTTTTAATTTTGAGTTTAAACCCGTTTTCTCTTGTTTTGAAAAGGATAATTTAGATTTCTTATTGTTTCTAATATCCAAAGGAGCAAAAATCGATGTTGATAATAGATCAGCCACAGTTTTTGCTACTAATTCAATTGATCAACCTCTTTTGTCTACACTATATAGTGATTCAATCCAAATTTTCCGATTTTTGTATGATAACTACTATCAGCTCACTGAAAAGGATGAACATGCAATTCTTTTTTTTGCAATTAGGTATCAAGCGAAATCGATATTCAGGTTCTTATTTGCGAAGTATAATGACCCAAAAATTATTTTTGAAAATGGTTTAATGAATTGTTTCGAGAAACTCTAATTCAATATGCATGCAGAATTGGAAGCATTGATTGTTTTAAAATACTTTTAGATGCTCAGCCAGAATGTATTAATATTGGAGATGATGTTAAAATAGGTGCTTTTGTTATGGTGATACTCCATTACATTATGCAGTAAATAGGCAATCACCTACAATAATTCGCATTCTTCTTGAGAAAGGGGCGGATCCTAATGTTTTGAATTTTGATCTCAAAAACTTTATGGAATACTATTGAATTTTTTGGAGTCTCTCCAATTGGATTAGCAGCTTTGTTACATAATAATAAATCGATTCACTTTTTTGTGCAGCTTCTGATTTATAAAGGAACTGATGAGTATAAATTAACATATTCTAAAAAAGAAGCTGTTGAGATACTGAAATCTGCAAATTTCCGACTATTTGGTTTTTCCAAAGATGTTTATTTTATATTTTTGGGTCTCATCCCATTCATGATGAATGCATTATTGGTAACATAGAAAATATTCAGCTAATTTTATCCGAGATTGGTTCGATTGAGTCTCAAAACCCAAAAAATGGGAAAACTCCTCTTCACTATGCCTCCGAGTTTAACCAAACTATGTGTGTTCGATTCCTCCTTGAGCAAGGCGCAAAAGTGGATTCTCTAGATAATTCTTAATTTATTTTGTTAAGGTAATTCCAGTTTGTTTAACAAAACCCCACTGCATTATGCAGTATCTGGCAAGAAAAAAGATATTGTTAAGCTGCTAATAAGATTTGGCGCTGATATCAATGCTGTTGATGATTGTCTTTTTTGTATTATCAAGGGTTCACACCATATAGTATAGCAGTTCAAAAGCATCCAATTGATTGGGCGTTCCCTTTTATCAAAAATGGTGGTGATCCTAATCAAATGTTTTGGGTATTTTTGCACTAGATCATGTGATAATATATATTTTGGAAAAACACTATTAGCCCAAGCAATCCTAAAGAAAAACAATAATGCTGTTCAGTTTCTACTCGATCATGGTGCCAACCCTAATGCCCAAATTTATAAAGGAGAAACAGCTCTACATATAGCTGTTAAAATGGGAAACATCGCAATTATACACTTGTTGCTTCAAAATGGTGCAGATATCAGCATAAAAAACAGCGAATTCATTCTGGGAACAATAATAAGACTCCTCTTGATTATGCTTCTAGCCAAGAAATTGTCAACGCCATTCATTCTCATTCTAAATAAACAATTATGAAACTAATTCATGTTTTTTCAAGGAATTTGAACTATTCTAAATGCTAGATGATCCATCATCCTTTTCTTCTACAATGAATGTAGATGTGTCATCAACATCAAAAAACAGCAAAAACTTTATAAAAACAGATGGATCTCCCAACAACATCGATTTTCTTTGAACAACAATATGATATGACAAAAATTCGATGATAATAAGATACAATGAAACAACAATCTCGACAGAATAATGAATCTTAGACGATATCTGAACAAATGACAGAAAAAATGTTACAAACCATAAGAAAAACACTGTTTTCCCGCCTCTATACTCTTGCAAAAACAATGTTAATAAGACCAGCTCAGCAACAGAATAGGAAACCATGTTAGAGCAGTAATACTTACCATAAAAAATCGAATAAAATATACTTTGATCATTAAAAACTCGTTTTTTTTGGTTAAAATGAGGAATGTTGGTAATTACTTGGAGCAACAATGACAAAACCAAAAATGAGTTAATAATTATATAATATCTACTACATATCAATAAAAAAGGTTTCTTTTCGGAGAAATACAATGAAAAAAAGGCAAAAATCTTTGTAATGTAGATAATAACCAGTGTTATCCCACAATCAGCAAAATATTTGGTTTTTTCATATAAATAATCCGGATAGTATTCCATAATTTGGCTTTTTTTATTCATATGCAAACCCACGAAAAAAACACAGAATGATAAACAGAAATATGTTAGGATCAAAAGAAAAAGACATGAAATAGACTTTAAGAAAATATTAGAATGATTTTCAAATCTTGCCTTTTGGTTACTATCCATTATTGGTATAACGAAAAAAAAATAACTGCGCTAATTTATTCAAACTTGTACCCATATCTGGTTAGGATTGAGAAAAGATGAGTTTGTCTCTCTTCTGATAATAATGGTTGAGTTCTTGTGAATGGAGCTGTATCATTATTCTTATTTCTTAAGTTGATATTCTTGATTTCGATCAAATTGCCATTGAGAATGATTCTGGACTTTAAATATGGATTGGTGAATTCGTTTGATGTGAGCAATAGGAAAAAGATTTCGATTTCGGATTTGAGATCACTTGTCGGAGGAAATGCTCCTTGAGTTAATTTAATGTTCTCGAATCCCTGTTTAAGATATTTTATGATTTGCGATACAAAAGTGGGGTTAGTGAGAGGATATTTGGAGCTTTCAATACCAAGAACGTTGTTTCGATTAAAAATGGTCCTTTTCATATTGAAATTTGATTTAAAAACAGATTTGATATCATTAGACTTAGTTTGAATAAACTCGAAAAGGATAAAAGCTAGATTGTAGTTCTCTTCCATAACATGGAATGAATAATCATCAGCTTCTTCATAGAAGTCTTTCAAAATG
>Ga0209639_1000190_pt1 | contig 97198 bp, 63 predicted proteins | sample EPASupsiteHSE605_FD_187268 | JGI IMG/M metagenome (GOLD analysis project Ga0209639, IMG submission 187268) | Bioremediated contaminated groundwater from EPA Superfund site, New Mexico - Sample HSE6-05 (SPAdes) (version 2) | ecosystem: Environmental > Aquatic > Deep subsurface > Groundwater >...
AGAATGTTGAAAAGAAGCCAGAAACAAGTATACCAGAGAAGCCCAAACTTAATTTTGGATTGAATCTCTCAAACAAAGCAGTTGAGAATGTTGAGAAGAAGCCAGAAACAAATATGCCAGAGAAGCCCAAACTTAATTTTGGATTGAATCTCTCAAACAAAGCAGTTGAGAATGTTGAGAAGAAGCCAGAAACAAATATGCCAGAGAAGCCCAAACTTGGATTTAGTTTTGGTAACAAATCTCTTAGTTCAGTTGAAACCACTCCTCCAGCACCAGAGAAACCCAAGCTTAATCTCGGATTGAATCTCTCAAACAAAACAGTTGAGAATGTTGAAAAGAAGCCAGAAACAAATATGCCAGAGAAGCCTAAACTTGGATTTAGTTTTGGTAACAAATCTCTTAGTTCAGTTGAAACCACTCCTCCAGCACCAGAGAAACCCAAGCTTAATCTCGGATTGAATCTCTCAAACAAAGCAGTTGAGAATATAGAAAAGAAGCCAGAAACAAGTAATCCAGAGAAGTTAAAACTCGGTTTTTCCATAAACAGGCCAAACACTCAAAATCAAAATCCAGAATCTCAATCAATTAATAATAACTCAAAGTCCTTTGTTCAAACATTACCAATAAGTTCTGCTATGAACAAACCATTGGCAGAATCAATGCCCAATGTATCACCAAAGAAAACAAGCGGATTTATGTTTGATGTTAAAATACCTGAACGAAATATTGCTAGCCTTCAGAAAGAAAAAACTAACACAAGTTCATTTAATAACACAGAGGAAATGATCGATACCAAAATTCGATCTACCAATATTGATTTTTCGAACCTCGTTGCTGGCACAATGAAGGACAGCGCTCGCCCTAAAATTGTTCTTGAGAATGTTATTAAACCAAAACCATCGCCACCACCAAACGTTGGATTCACTGCTCCAAGACCTAGCTTTGAACCTAAACCAATAGAGATTAACCAACAAAAACCACAACCTGTTCAATCACCAAAAAAGCAGCAAGGATTCCAATTCAATGTTTCCCTTCCAGCCCGTGAGATTTCTAAATTACAGATTGAAGGATCATCAAAGGATACATTCAAAAATACTGACGAAATGATAAACACAAAGGTCAAGAATCCCTCAATTGACTTCAGTAACTTTATCCCAGGTTCCAAAAAGTGACAAATAAAGCATATTTACACATCGTTTAAACCGTCGCCGCTTTTTCAAAGGTACCGGTCATTCTTTGAAAACTGGAGGTTGAAGGGTTTGTAAAAACATGAAGCGTCCTATTGTGTTTTTGGGTCCTTCTGGGATTGGAAAAGGGACCATTGAGAACCAACTTTTCAAGCTCTATCCTGATACTTTTTCTTTTAGTGTGAGCCACACTACACGTTCGCCTAGGGCAGGTGAGACTGATGGAAAAGAGTACTATTTCACTACTTTGGAGCAAATGGAGAAAGATATTGCAGAGGGAAAATTTGTTGAATACACCAAAGTTCATGGAAGAATGTATGGTACTTCTTTCATGGCATTAGATAACGTACAAAAAAGCGGGAAGATTTGCATTTTAGATTTGAATGTGGATGGCGCACTTGCATTTTCTTCTAGTGAATATAACCCTCTCATCATTTTATTACTTCCTGTGTCTCTTGAAGCACTCGAAGCACGTTTGAGGGCAAGAGGTACTGAAGGTGAGAATGAAATCAATACAAGAATGAACACTGCTCGCGAGGAAATGAAAAGGTTCGAGGAGCACAAAGACAAATGGGACATGATAATTTTCAATGATGCTATTGAGGATACCATAAGAGTTATTCAGCAGAAGCTTCATGAGGTATATGGTATTTAAAGATTATATGAATGCTGTTTTTCAGTGTGTCAATGCACTATCAAGAATTATTAATCCCAATAAATCTCAAGAGATTTATGATGTTTTTATAGAGGAATTGCAGATTTCTGCTGAAATAACTAGAGAAACAGACTGGTCTCAAGAAATATGGGCATACATTTATCCCAACCATATTGGCGCAAAAAATTGTTCAGCAAATGCGAATTTTTTTGATTTAGCCAATAATTTAGATTATTTTTGTAATCTTGGAATCGGAGTTTTATACATTCTTCCACATTATCAGTCTCCTAAAAGAGATGGAGGGTATGATGTTAGTAACTATATGGAAACTGATAAAGATTTAGGAGGAAATGACGGGTTTAATTTTTTTATTAAAAAAGCGCAGGAAAAAAAATTAAAGGTAATTATTGATTTCATTCCTGGTCATGTAAGCGAAGAACATGAGTGGTATAAAAGAGCCATATCAGGAGATGAATACTATCAAAAATATTTCCTAACGACCGACACGATGCCAAGTTCAAAAGTTGTAATTATTAATGGTGAAACATGTGTTGAATATGATGGATCATATTCGAGAGTTTTAGCCTTTCCTGATGTAACAAAGACGCATTGGTATTATGAGAATGGAAAATACTACTACAGCTCCTTCTATCCATTTCAAAAAGACTTAGATAACCAAAATCCATGTGTAATCAGGGAACACCTTAAAACCCTCAAGTTCTGGATTAAACAAGGGGTTAATGGAATTAGAGCAGATGCTATTGGGTGGTGGATTAAACCTAAGGGATCATCTGGGTTGAATCATCCTGAAAGTTTTGCTTTGTGTGAATTGTTTCATATTTTTCTCAAATTGTATGATTCTTCGTTTTTATTCTTTCCAGAAGTTGTTGAAGTATCAGAGAATACATTGAAATATTTAGGAAAAAGCGTGGAAATCAATGGAAGTAAGACAGGATCTGTTGCAGGAGCTTTGATTAATTTCCAGAAGAGTGTTCAAATATTGTACTCATTCGCAAGTGGAAATTTCGATGACTATATCAAATATATGAGAAAGTTTTATGAAATCGAGAACCCTCAAGGAACCCATGATATTGTGTATTCTGGCAACCATCATGATGAGATATACCTCGGATTGCTTTCAGAAAGTTGCAGAGCTGATTTTCAAAAAATAATCATTTCAGCAGGAGGAATAGTGTATAAAGGAGGGTTGTCAGGAGGGTGTAGGTTAGCTGATTTATTGAATAATGATACATTTCGACTCTGTTCATTTTTTAAATTCTTTTTTGGACACTATGGGTGTTTGGCAATATATGAAGGATCAGAAATCGGATTGTCAAACAATTATGGTTTGAGCTATTCTATTACTGTTGAGATGCTTAAGAATTTCAGAGACAACGGAAGAATTGATTACAATCATCCTGTTTTTTCTGAAATTGAATCCAAATCTTTAAATCCAGATTCAAAGCTCCCACTTGATAGCTACCTTAGACAGTTAACAGATGGAAGGATATATCATCGGGCTCCACTTAGCCAAGTTCAGATTGAAAAAGCAAATGAGAACATAGTATATCTCACTTGCCAAAAACTGATCAGAATTCGAAGCTCATTACCGGAGCTTTCAAAAGGATCCAAAGAGAAGATCATTAATTCAAACAATGCCAAAGTTGTTTGCTTTATAAGAGAATATGAGAATCTACTGTTAGTGTTGTGTAATGGAAGCAGTTCGTCAGAACAAGTTTCAATACCAAAGCATGAGATTTCACGCGAAAATTATACAATGTATGAGGAACACTATGGGAAATTTATTAACTATACCAATGGTACATCAGCAGTGACACTGACATTACAACCCTTTGAAACACTTTGGATTTCATTGAAATGTTTGTAAACATCTGAAAGCAAAATAATTCTAAAATTTATTGATCGTAGGTAAAAAATGTTTGAAGATGATGAAAAAGTTGTTAACTATTCCCTGAGTCCAAAAATTCGACTCCAAAAATACATCAATTCTAAGTCAGTATACCATAAATTTCATTGTACTAAATGCATTCTCGAGTGTTTGCCTGTTTGCAAATTTGAATTTGTTCAAGACACAATTATGGATTCAATTGAAGTTTTATTGAAGTCAAACGAATTGAGCGTTATTGATTCGATGCTTTCAACAATTCCTGAACTTGCAGAAAATCTATATGAGTATTTTCCAGAAGATGCAACGTCTCTAATAATAGACGACCTTTTACCGATTTTACATGATGTATGTTTTGATGCAAAAGCAGATTTATGTGTTTCAATAGCTGAATCATATTCAAGTGTTTTAACACTCCTTGAACAAGAAGATTTCAAAGATAATGAACTTCAAATTCTTCAAAAAATGTCCCTTTCCGACAAAAAAGAGACGAGATATATTGTTTCTCATGTACTTTCATGTCTTGTCCTATATTTTGAATCATCAATATGGTTCAGCCAGCTTTTAGGGATTTTAACCACTCTGTCTTCTGACGAAAATTCATCTCTTAGGGCTCTTGTTCCTTCACTAATAGCATCATATTCGAAAAGGCTTTTCACTCCTAAGGATCAAGCATTATTATCCGGCAGATTTCCATTGTTTTGTAGGGATCCAGTTGCAAGTGTTAGAAAATCGGCAGCAGATTCAATTGTGTCTCTTTCTGAGTCTTTAGATGATAATACAAGATTGATCATTATTAGACCCGCTGCTCAAACTCTTATGAGTGATCCTTCCGAAGAAGTTAATATTTCTATCCAAAAAAATCTTGGGCCTTTGGTCGCAACTTTTGGGCCAAAAGCTGATATTAGCATGGTAATTAAGTATTGCCAAACAATGGTTTCATCTAATGCAACCACCGCTTACTATTCAGCATACTCTTTCCCTGCAGTGGCGCTCGCTCTAGGTAAAGAAAGATGGAATGAGATAAAGCCATCATTTGAAATGGCATGCTCATCCAGACAAGTTAATATTAGGAGGACTTTGTCATATGGAATTGTGTGTTATGGACAAGTAATGGATCAATTAGATTTGGAAAGCGCAGTTTCATCATTCCTTAATGACACTCCATCTGTTGCAGTGGGAGTTATATCTGGAATGCACCAGATTGTTGGATTTTTGAACAACAAAGATATACTTCAAAATGGGTTACAAGATCCCCAGCAAAAATTTCAAGATTGGAGAATTCGTTTGAGAGTATCAGAACAGTTAAGATACTGTTCAGAGTTTTTTGATCGAAGAGTGTTAATGAGATCAGCCAAAGAACTGATTCAGGATGATTGTGCAACAGTCAGAAAAGATGCATTAATGAGCTTTGCTCATTTAATGGACACAAATGACACCAGCTATCTTAAATATTTGACAGAAAGTGACAACCACTTTATTAGAATATGCGCCGCTTTAGTATTTTCTTATGCAGGGTTTGATATCATTTCGAGATCAATTGAACTTCTCAAGAAATTATCACGAGACCCTGTACCTAATGTTCGAATTGCAGCAGCTAGTTCAATAATTATGATTTCTGGATCAACAGATTCTCCAGTTGCTGTTAATGATTTGTTGGTTGAGCTTAAAAAGGATAAGGACCCAGATGTTAGAAAGGTAATTGAAAGTAAAGAGTTGTAATTCATTCATCATTTGTCAATCACAAATGGATTTTTGTAAATTGACATATACTTTCGAAATCTGAGACTTCTCCTCCTCTTACAGAATGTATTCTATCAACCAGATACAATATACTTTTATAGATATAAAGCAAATCTAGCATAATTTGTTAAATTAACAATTCTAATATAAATGTACAGTGATTAATTTTATCACCAAACTTTTATCAATTTCATTAATTTGAGTTTTTTGATTATCTAAATATTCAACAACACTAAGATGACCATATTGAGAAGTATAATGAAGAGATGCTTGATTATATATCATAAACAATCTACTGTACCTCTTGCGTTTGTATCAATTCCATTTTCTCTCATGAAAATTAACAATGGGAGGTGGAAAAAAAAATACAACATTGGACAAAAATATCTCGTCCATCAAATACCTTTGCCCTTGAAATAAATGGAACAGATCTAAACAACCACTACATACAACCATTAATCATAATCTTCATATTCTGTGAATCAGGCTCAATTCCATTAAGCAAGGATATCTCTTCAATCTTTTGTTTTTCTACATGGGGTTCATGATCCACTCCACTTTTGCCTCCTTTTTCTCAAGAATAAGGTTCAATTCAAGAACTCACAAATCTTGGTGTAACAGCATCCTATTATTATTGAAAAACAATTTGGCTTAAGATTTTAAATAATTAAATCCCCAAGCATTTTCACCGCAGTAAATGCAAAAATGAATTGTAGGGGTTTTTTCTCATCACTACACCATGAAGGGTTTAGAACACACTTATGAATCAAAAAGCAAATTGTTCAAGAATTAATGAACTCAACGATCATTGTTATCCCCATTTATTACCCATATTGACTAGGTTTGTAAAAAATGGATCAGGTTTTCACTCAATGTTTTGATAACCTTATTGATCGTATAAAATGACACTTTTCATCCATATGCTGTCATTTGACACCAGAAAAGTGACAATTTTGTAATGTCTTTTCCAAATTCCCCAGTTTATAATAGTTCTCCTGATCAGAATTCTGGTCAATCCAGACAAAATAAACCTAAACTACGAAGTGTTCGGCTAGAACTCCCTTCAAAGGATTTTCCTCGGAAAGCATCCCCAGGACATAATTTGTTTCCTCCACCAACTCAGCAAACAGGGTCTTTTAATAGCTCAATTCCGATAAATTCATCTCAAACACCTAAAATAGGGAGAACATCTGTAACAGCTGTAGTTAACGGTGCCAAATTAATGAGTCCATCAGTTTTTTATCAGTTTCCTGAAAACTGTGAAGCATCTTTCATTTTAGATGTGGTTACTCCTGATAATGCGTTTCCTTTTTCAGCCCATCCTGGTATGGAACTGAATAATCCAAGATTTTTATTATATACAATATGTTCAACCTCTATCTCTACATCTCCAGTTAAAATTATTTTGAATGGTACAACGCGTTTGCATTGGATTACTGATCCAAGACCACTGGACGTAACAGATATACTTGTTCCGTTTGGACAACAGAATTGGCTGATTGTCGAAACTGGAAGTTTTGTTGTTCCTTTTGCAGTGGTTGGCGTTTGGTCTTCGTTTTTCTCTCTAACCGAGTTGATTCATGAGATAGATCAACGAGATCATTTTGTATTCTCTGAAGTTGCGGCAATTTGCCCCATTACAGGGCAACAAATCGAAACACCTTCAAAGGGAGCAAATTGTAATCATGAACAATGCTTTGATCTGGTTTCTTATATCACAACATGCCAGGCTCTAGGCTTTTGGATTTGCCCCATATGTCAGCAACAAGTATATATGGCAGATCTTCGAATTGGCCAAAGACCTTCTTATTCGTTTTCGGAGGCACCCGTTAATCAAGCAACAAATAACTGGGGCGAACAAGACCATAGTATTGTTCAAGAGGTTCCCATATCCTCTTTTTGGGGAGATGATGATGCTCAATAAATTATTGTTTTCACAATTGTTTTACTTATGTTGTTGGCACATGTTGCGAATTCCAGCAGGATCAAAACCAGTTACAGTACCAATCACCTGAACATTGTTTTCATCTTTGGGCTTAAGGAAAACAATGTTTGGAATTGATCTAACACCAAAGTGTGTTGCAGCTTCACGATTCTTTTCGGTTTCAGCTTTAATGAATGTTACACCAGGAAATTCATTAGCAATGTTGGGAAGTTCTTGACCAAGTCTCACACAAGGGCCACACCATGTGGCGAAAAAGTCAACAACACATAAACCAGACTTGGAATTAACAAGCTTAACTAAATCTGCATATGATCCTTCAATATGGACAAGATTAGATGAATGCATCAATAAAAATGAAGTGAACTAATAAAATTGTCAAATTTGTGTGTCATCGGAATAAACATTAATTTGAAAAGTAAGTTAAGGATAATCAATTGAATTTTTACCAGAATTTTAGCCTTGATGTCCACCCCTTTTTCTGTAGTTTATTGGCGATGTTTGGATATTGGATAAAATCTGCAGCAACGTCGAAAATAATCGGCTTTGGAATAACCGTTTTGGGCTCAGGGGGTACCTGGACAAGAGTTGAGCATGGCTGGTAGTTGGTGAGATCTTCGAGGAATGCTTTTTCAGCAATATCCTTTTGGGGTGCTGGATATGTCTTTGCAATGGCATTAATCTTTTGTTCTCTTGCTGTTTTCAGTATGTTTTCAGCCATTGATTTAAGTTCTGGTGGATCTATTATTGATTCAGCATTAATGATTTTGAGTGCAGATGATGAGTATGCTTTAGCTCTCTCATACATTGCAACTTGCTCTGCTCCTGATTTCGTTTGAGCAATATTGATTACTTTTATTGATCTCCAAATCTTTTCCAAAGCTTCGATTGCTGGTTCGTTTTCAAACTGTGATTTCACTTCAATAATTCGAGCATGAGTCCTTCCTGCAAACTCAGCTCTCTCACTTGGTGAAGTATAGGTGTCAATAATGGTAGATGATCTCTCAATTGTTGCAATAAATGAGTTCCATTTCAAATATAAATCAATTTGACGTAAGTCTTCGCTATCACTCTTTTGAATTAATGTCTGAACTAACTGTCTGGATCCATGTGATTCAGCAATAATCCTATCATAAAGGGTGATTCTCAAGTTTGCATCGGCATCAGATTTGTGAATATCTTGAATCATTTCAACAATCGAAGAAAGACGGGTCTTAAGACCTTCATGGGCGACAGGATATACTTTCCCTCTCCACTGGAGCTCAGTTAGTTGACGATTAACAGGGCCAGAAGAACCAAGGCTTTTGATTGCTCTAACCTTTTCTCGAATTTCAATATCAATGGATCCAGTATCAGATTGACCAAGATTGTATCTGCAAAATACCAAGAGAGGAGCAATATCTTCGATGATTTCTTTGCATTGGTTGGAAAGAATGGTGTCGTTGGTGGCAGAAAGCTCAGATAAAACAGCTTTAACTTCTGAGTATTCTCGAAGCGATTCTTCCCACTTTCCTAATTCAAGATCTAGTGTTGCGCGTGCATATGTGGTAAAAGCATCAACCTCCAGTTGAGTACTCTCATCAGAAAAAGTTGTAGCACATTCCTGTGCAAGTTTCCACCACTTTTGGCATTTTCTAAGCCTGCTTAAAGCATGCTGGCGCCTTTTGGCACTGGTAGCAGAATTTTTCAAATCCCTATATCTTGCCCAAGCACAATCGGCAGTAAATAATACAATCTGTAAATGTTCAGCATTTTGAAAAACACCAGGAGATAAATCACAGCCCTTTCCTCCTTTAATGCCAAGTAAAGACCGAAGTCTGGCTGTCCTGTTGGTACAGTATTGTGCATATCTTAAAAACTGGCCATCATGAACACCATAAACCCTTTGCTTTCCTTTTAGCAATTTAATCACATCAACATGACATCGCTTGATCTCTATTATCTCAGACGGTGCAATAGGGTCTTGTAATTCCATTTAGTCTGTTCGAACAGACTTAAAAAATTGACTATGATTGACATTTGACTTAAAAAATGAAAACTCGCGGGTTTATGCGATCAACTCTTCTAATGGATCATCTGGGTTTGAGAAGTCCATGACAATATTTCCATGAGCATCATCAAATTCATGCCTTTGGTATGTATCGCATGGGAAGAAGGGATCTTCTTCGTTAAGAGGTTGGTGTTTGCGAATGCAGGCTTCAGCATCACCATTATGTATATTACCTTCTTCGTGAACTTCGGATGAGAATGCATAAAAGCTATCATCGCCAGCTGAAAACACGTTATTTCTAACAGTAATATCAGAGAGATATGAATAAATTGCAGTACCATTCATTGATGCTTGTGTTCTGAGGAAGCATGAGTCGGAAATTTCACTCTGATACTTTTCATGAGAGTCACGAATATAAATAGCACCTCCGTTAGCAGTAGCTTTTGTATCTACAAACTTGCACTTATTAACATACAATGTTGATTTAGCAGCATATATGGCGCCACCACGTTGACCGTTTGTTCTAACAAATATGCAATTTCGGAACATTAAATCAGCTCCATATCCGAAAACAGCTTGGGAGTCTTCAAATGTGCAATCTATAAATTCAACAGCCGTTTCTGAAAGTGCCTTGAAAACACGGCCACTGTTATTGCGGAAAACACAATTTATGAAAATCCAATGACCACCTGTTGTGGAGAAAAGATCGTAGGTATTATCTTCAAAAGTACAGTCTTGGAATACCATTTGGGGATAGGTTGACCAAGAATGCTGCCTTGACATAATTACCTTACTAAAATGTCTGAAAGTGAATCCCTGCCACTTTCCCCATGTAAACCTTCTTTGGTTCTCAAGATAATACATAACACCGCCTGTTAACAATTTTCCATCAATTATTGTGTTCCCTTCAACACCAACCATAGTAACATTATTATGAACAGCCCCTTCTATGAGATCGGAAAATTCAGAAGGATATGATGGAGGATAAATCAGTTTATCTTTCAAAACAACTATATCTGCCATACGCATTGTGAGCATAGCTTCATTAAATGAACAGGCAGTATCAAAACAGTCTCCTGATCCTTGCATAGATGTGTACAAATTTGTGGAGTCTCTCGAAACAGCTGAGATAAGAAGAAGACTAAACATTGTTCTATAATGGGAAAAAATTACCACTTAGCCAGAATTGAATTGAAAACTCATTTGGTCACATGTAAACTATGTAGAGTTTGTAAACTGTTCAAACACTTTTGTTAGGATATAAATTCACTTGATTTAAATATTTATTATGATTGACAGTACTAAACATTCAGATATGGGAGTATAAAGACAAAAAATGAGAAACGCTTAGATGAATACATGATTGTGTTAGGATTTGATGGTTGTGGCATCGGAAAATATGTGCACATGATGATTTGATTAACATTTGCATGATTGACGGTACCATAACAGTTGATTATGGTAAGTGTGTATGGTGAATAAACAACATTCGAAAAGGGATTTTCAAACCTATTGTTGACCATACATGTGTTTTCAACTTTCAAAGTTGCTTTGTTAATATAGAAAAATGCGTTTGTAAGTGCAGTATGGTTGAAATAAACATTGTTAATGATGTTGAATGTCCCACCCCAAATATCATGAAGGCAATAGTCAGCACTATTCACATGAATGGAAAACCTCATTGAAGATAGGGAGGTTGTGTAATGGAAACCACCACATGATCCACCAAGCCTACCATTTGATTTCGATCCATTTAGGTATGCATAATTGCATTGCCCATAGTGATGATGAAAAACGCCATCACCTGATACTGACGTTGATGGTCCACAAAGAAGCATAGATATGGATTCTGCACTCACATTTCCTTTATCAGTGAGAATAACATTTCCTCCTATTGATGGCGAATCACCATCTGTGTTCTTTGTACTGCAATTGTAAAAAGAACAACCAAAACAGTCAAAATTACCAACTTTGATGTAAATAGCACCACCACCAGTTGTACTCACACTGTTCCTTACAGTAGAATACTCTAAAACAATATGCCCTTTGTCAATTTGAATACACCCTCCTAAAGATGAGCTAAACCAACTAAACTCGCAAACTGAGATGAAAACTGTATCACCATTATTAACATAAACACGGTTTCTAATATCTTCCCCTTTATACTCAATACTTATACACAAAATCACAAAAAAGCAAAACATTTTATTTATCCAATTTTAATTTCACAGTACTTTGTAAAGTCAAATTGGGGTGTCTGATATTCCAGGTAATTGAACACTAAAGTCAAATAGGATTAAAAAGGACAAATCATTCTAATTGACGATCCAATCAAAGAAGAAAGTAGCTTTGTAGACATATATAATTATATTTTGTTTGGTAGTATTAACTCATTCAAATAATAGTATGGATTATAATACAATTGACAATTTCTTTAAATGTTAAGAATAAGAATGCGGAAGACTCTTTGATTCAGAGAGACAAAAGCTGAACAAAAAGAACAAAAAATGAGTTCTTATGATTGTTAGAAATCTTGAATGTGAGCACTTTGGTAGGTTGTGGCATCGGAAAATATGTGCACATGATGACTTGATTAACATTTGCATGATTGACGGTACCATAACAGTTGATTATGGTAAGTGTGTATGGTGTAAAATAAACATTCGAAAAGGGATTTTCAAACCTATTGTTGACCATACATGTGTTTTCAACTTTCAAATCTGCTTTGTTAATATAGAAAAATGCGTTTGTAAGTGCAGTATGGTTGAAATAAACATTGTTAATGATGTTAAATGTCCCACTCCAAATATCATGAAGGCAATAGTCAGCTCCATTTACATGAATGGAAAACTTCATTGAAGATAGGGAGGTCGTGTAATGGAAACCACCACATGATCCACCCGCCTGCCCTAAACATGTGGATCCATTCAAAAACTTATAGTTGCACTGCCCATAGTGATGATGAAAAACGCCATCACCTGATACTGACGTTGATGGCCCACATAGAAGCATCGAAATGGATTCTGCACTCACATTTCCTTTATCAGTTAAAATAACATTTCCTCCACCAGTTGGAAAATTCCCATTTGCGTTCTTTGTACTGCAATTGTAAAAAGAACAACCAAAACAGTTAAAATTACCAACTTTGATGTAAATAGCACCACCACCAGTTGTACTCACACTGTTCCTTACAGTAGAATACTCTAAAACAAGATGCCCTTTGTCAATTTGAATACACCCTCCTAAAGATGAGCTAAACCAACTAAACTCGCAAACTGAGATGAAAACTGTATCACCATTATTAACATAAACACGGTTTCTAATATCTTCCCCTTTATACTCAATACTAATACACAAAATCACAAAAAAGCAAAACATAAAATGCTCCTCTTTTTTACTGTCATTTCTTATTCTTGGTTGTTTTCGTTCAACAGTGCTTCTATTGATGTCGGTTCCCATGTTCATCGATGGTTTGAAGCTGATGATGGTTTTATCAACCCCGAATTCCGCTTTGATTCTAATACGCAGAGTGGGGTGTTGGAATTACTCGTATTCAAATCAAACTACGATAAGACAATGATAGAGAATAAATGTTGTGAGTATGGTAATGATAACTGTACTCTGTCTGAAAACATGAAGAATGAAAGTGGCTATTTCCGACAAATACTCAAAATAGAAGAGGAAACCGAAACTATTGAAGCTAAGACTTCTGATTTATCATATTCTCAGATTAAGTTGCTCTATCCAAATGCACACATGATATATGAATCTAGCATCTGGTCCATTGTTTTATCTAATTGCGGAAAGAACGATGTGTCAGTAACAGGAACTATAAAAGTTTATACTCCATTTGGATTTGCTGATATAAGGGTTAGATCAATTTCAAATTCCACCATGTTATTATGCCTTTTATTGACTGTGTTTATTTCTTTGTGGCTTTATTTGTTCCTTTTAAAGAATCCACATTTAGATATAGTGCACTATCCATTTGTAATTGCGGCATCTTCATTAGTATTGGAATCAATTGTTTATGCCATTCATTTTTATATTTGGAATCGCCTAGGAAGCAACTACCTGATTACTATTATATTCACATCACTTGTATCTGCTCTTTCTAAGAGCTTAGTTTGCTTTTCGGTTTATCAATCCATTGTTGGAAACATTGAAATACAATACAAACAGTTTTATCCATTCATCTGTATTTTTTTGTTGTCATCATTTGGGGAAACAAAAGGAATATCTGATCTATTTTCAAGATCATCCGGAAGATGGTTATTAGGATATGGATCCATTCCTTGCTTTTCGTTCCTCTCCAATGTTTTGGTAATTGTTATAATGCTTTATTATACAAAGAATCTTATTCACCTCTCACCTCAGAAAAGATCACTTCATCAAGTAGTTTTAATTACTATCATTTCGTATTGCTTTGTGATCATTGTCATGACTGTTTTTAGATGGAATATGACTCTTGAAGATGCAAAGAAGTTTGAATGGTTGACATTTTGTTTGGATCCGTTGTTTTTCACAACAATCTTGATTCTTAATGGAGCATTCTGGTTGAAATATAATCCTATTGGATGGCAAACAATAAGTGATGGCGGAGTTGAAGCATTGGGTTTAGATAATTCTTTTGATGAGACAATGTTTATGCATCAAAATACCGCAAACGAAGCGCCTCTTCGCTCTGTACCAATTGAACAACCCATAAACTGATTTACATTACAATTCATAGCGAAGAAGTCGAGTTTCCTTTATCAGACGCTGTTATTATAGTTTTTCTACTTCTTTTTGGTTATATATCTCGTGCAATAAACATATCACAACCTGAATACAAAGTTTTTGATGAGTTTCACTTTGGTAGTTTCACAAATTCGTATATACAGCGCAGCTTTTTTTTTGATATTCATCCTCCTCTTGCGAAGCTTTATGTCGCATTTTACGCATATATGTCTGGTTATAATAGCACAATGTCTTTTGCAAATGGAAATGTTCATTTTAATCAAACGTGGTATTTTGACTTGCGTTCATCAGTATGCTCCTTATCATCACTTCTTCCATCAATTATATACTTGACATGCAGATTTTTTGGTTTATCACAAGTTTCATCTGTTTTTTCTGCTGTTTTAGTACTAACAGATCCAACAATAGCTATTGAAGGGAGACTTATTCTGACTGATGGAATCTTACATACTTTTTCCTCATTGGCTCTTCTCGGACTTGCAAATCTTAGTTTATCAAACTCAGTTTTTTCTCTCATATTATGCGGGGTTTCTCTCGGAATGGCTTTTTCGGTTAAGTACACATCTTTTGGGCTTTCAATATTGGTTGCCACACATGAATATTTTCGTATATTTGGGTTTAATCTTTTTGGTTTTTTAGATAGTTCTGATCACATTGAAAATGTCGCCTTTTTTCAAACGAATATTGGAAAGCTGATCAAGAATGGAGTTATTATTTCATTATCTTCCTTTGCTGTTCTCATTTTGGCTTTTATCACTCATGTCATAGTTATAAAATATAGAGTTTCTCAAGAAAGTATGATTTCTTCTAATTATGAAGAATCGTTATTATGGAACTGGGAAAAAGATCAAAGTCGCCGTGTTATTCAAATGGGACTTCTTGAAAGAGTTTTTCAATCAATTTTTAGAATGCATGAAATTAATATGAATTCTTTTTGTCCAATTGGCATTGAAAGCAAATGGTACGAATGGCCTTTAATCCTATGTGATTCTTTAGTATATTATGCCAAAGAGTTGAGAGCTATTTGGATGATCCCGAATCCATTTGTATGGTACACAGCTTCAATAGGTACTTTGTTATTGTTTTTGTTAATAGCATTCTCTATCTTTAAAGGAGATACATATTTAATTAAGTATCTTTTTTTGCCAATTGGATACCTCACCAGTTTGGTACCATTCGCATTGATTAAAAGAACAACCTATCTTTATCATTACATCATTCCATTGATTTTGGGGGTGATCAATGCTTCTGTCTTCCTTAATTTGTTTTTACACAAGAATATTGTAATCAAGAATAGTATTTTCGTTATTATTATGTTTTGTTCCATTACTGAGTTTGTCTTTTTATCTCCATTCACTTTTGTACTGCCAAATTATTTCATGGAACCTCGATTATGGCGAAACAATCTTCTCAAGTAATATACATTTATTTTTGTTTCAAATGAACTGACTTGTTTGGGATTCTTTTGCTCTCCTTTAGAACATCATATATTTCACGTGTTCTAAGCAACTGACTTTGAGTAACTTTTGTATTGAATGTTTCAAAAACATTCTTTACCATTGATTTATCAAGAAGAAGTGATGATGTGCTCAATGATTGACACATTGATCGTGATTTTGCATCAGAAAGCCAAGGATGGCTTAGGGCCTGATCGAAACTGATTCTTAACTCTGGTTTAAGGTTCAATAACTTTGATAGTAAATCCGTACTTTGAGCCCCTAAATTAATAGGGTACACAATATTTCCAGCTTTTATCTCAGATATTGTGGTATTTTGATTATGAGATTTCCAGGGAAGCCGACCAGTGAGAATTGCATATAATAAAACCCCACAAGACCATACATCAGCTTGAAATGGGTCATAGTCTTTTCCATTAAGCATCTCAGGTGGCGCATATACCAGTGTTCCACATTGTGTTGAGCATAGTTCTTCGGTACTTTTAATTGACAAACCAAAATCACAAATTTTTGGATTAAAATCATTATCCAAAAGAATATTCTCAGGTTTTAAATCTCTATGGGCAATTCCTTTCAGATGCATATAGCTCATTCCTTCACATATTTGCTTGAATAAAGCCTTAGCTCTCATTTCATGGTAAGGTCCATGTCTAATCAGTTGTTGAGATAAATCTCCATTTGGGCAAAGCTCTGAAACCACATAGAAATTTATAGAATCCTCAGTAAAATCGAGCAAGGACAGTATGTTAGGGTGCGCACATTCCAACATAGTAGCAATCTCTGTTTGAAAATGCCTTTTCTGAGATTCTTTTTTAAACTGCTTTTTTGGGACAATTTTACAAGCATAACTCTGTTGTGTTAAAGTGTTAATAGCTTTGCGAGTGGATGATGTAGATCCAAACCCAATTTGCTCAGAAAGAATATATGGGCCAATTTTGGAAGGCGCTGCAATTTCTTGATTTCTGGTTAATGAAGACATTTTGTATTTATGTTTACATTTTACAACATTGAAAAAACGTATTTTATATATTTGAGAACATATAAAAATGCCATCAGAGAACCATAAAGTAGGTTAATAACTGTAGCATTAGGTTAAAACCCTTCCTTGCCACAGTTATCGATGTGTCTGTTTTGGTTCCATCAATTCGAATCCATAGATTTGCAATATTAACATATATTCCATTTGGCCCAGGAATGTATGGATAGTATCCATTAGATATACATCCAAGCATATACCAAGCATAGCTTTGAGCTCCAGCTGAGCCTTCAAGAAGAGTAATTCCGGTAAGAGATGACCTAATAAGGCCACCCCAATAATATTTATCCCAGCTTATGCTAATGCCCTGATACCCATCTGCTGTTTTACCATATACTTCAGGATTATCGTATGGGCTTTTCAACTGTTTCCATCTATTCATCCCAGGAATTTCAGGATACTCTAATAAAAACTCAAAATACCCATCAACTTTGTAGTCGTCATTGATAAGTTTAATAATACTGAACTTTCTTGGATTTGTGGAGAACGCCGCTTCTTCAAGATTGCTGAAATAATATCCACCAGTACAGTCGTGGTGAAAAACCTTTAGCCATTTAGCTCCATGCATTTCTTTAACCTCATAACAAAAACCTAGAACAATAAATACAACGATCATAATGAATTTGACACTTTTGGCCTTGTTCTTTGAAATAAAAAACACATTGTGTATAAGTAGCAGAGTAGCTATTAGCACATATCATTCTGAGAACAAGCACAATTATAGAACACTGAGAAATGGATATTCATTGTGCAGGATGCCGCCCATTTGTAATTTATTAATGTGTCAAATACGCTGAAAAGTCCATTTACCAACCATATTCGCGAATCCAAAATTAACTTAATCTTTTTAAAAAGCGTTAGTTCAACTCAATATTGAAAAGTCCCCATTGCTTTTAAAACCAAAACTGGTCAGAAACAAATAAAATATGTTTCCCAAAAGAAAACTGCATTTATTTATTCCAAGAGATGTGATAGGAACACCCCTCACAATCAATCATGTTGAGTAATCTACAATTATCAAGGTACTTAAAGACACCCTCTCATTCCCTCCTTTGATTGATCAAAACAGTGCTTGCTGTCTCAACTGTAACTTAGGTTAATGTTCTGCAAATACTGGTACTTTTTACTTTTTTCCAAGTACCTTTCCAGTTCTTTCTATACATAATCTGTTAGGATTCAAAATCTAACTTGGTTAAAAAGGGAATAATAAATTGTCAGTACCTTTTCCCAAGCAATTGAGAACAGCCTCAAAATTTTACAATTGGCCCTAAAAAGGTGACATCTACGTTGGTATTCAAAAATTTAACAATTCTTATCAAAAAGGATACTTGGCTTCGTTTTCACACAAAGTCATTGTAATGTTAATACCAAGTTCAACTAATTCCGCCATCAAAAGAACCAATATGGGTAACTTCTTCTTTAGAGCATCGGACTCAATTTGTTTCGAATTTGGAAACGCATCAGAATATATTGCTGATTTATCATTGTTATTAAGTCTAGTATTTGTAGCAATTTTCCAGAAATCATTTCCATATACATGTTTAGGAAATTCTATATGGACCCTCTTCATTTCGGGTATCATTAATTCTGATTATATTGGATTTTTTTGGAATTTTCTTCATATTGGATTAAAGGGAATCCAAATCAGTCATTTTTTGAATTTTCGCCTATTATTCACGAAAAAAGGACTCAAAAATCCTAAAAAACTAAATAAAATTGAGAAGACAAAAAGCATTACTATTAAAGTGGCAACAATTTCTATTGTTATTATCACATTAATACTATTTAAAATTCTTAAGAATTTTGACAAAATATATGAGCCAAAACAACGCATAGATGTTAAAAACATTATAGCCAATTTATTGTTTAACCCCAAAAATCCCTCGATTGTCCCTCTTTTGTCATTCAGGTTGAATGATAAGGATTTTATATGGGGTGTTGGTTTAGGGTGTGAAAATGAAAATATTGATCAGGTAAGGTCTTATGAAGATCAAAATATCAATATTTCCAACTGTTTCTTCTCAAGATTATCCGAATTCTCTGGAGATGGTGGTGTAATATACGTTAATAGTGTAGATTACTCAATGAATCTCAACTATTCAATGTTTTATAACTGTTTTGCCCTTATTGGGGGTGCAATATACTTTTCTTCTTCTAATTCATACCTCAGAATGATTTGTGCTCATAGATGTTCTTGTGGAGCATCTTCTTATAGTCATTTTGCTCTTCTTAAAGCTTCTCAGGTGAATCAAGTGGAATATCTATCAATCTCATTTTGCTCACACACATTGTCTGGTTATTATCCTATTCGAATAGAATCAGGGAATCAGAGAATTGACAACGTAAATAGTTCAATGAACAATGCACTTATGACTTCTGGTATAAATATCTGGTCTCCATCCTCATTCACAAGCTCATACTGTACTTTATCAAACAACAAGGTATCTAATTCATTTTGCATAAACATTTATTCTACCACAGGAACAGTAACAATGTCGTATGCTAACATTGTTCATAACAACAGCCCTACATACGGAGTAGTATATACTGTTGGAGTAGGAACAAGAAATATGATATATTGCATATTCCATGATAATCAAGACTATCTATTTTGTGTATGGCAAGGTTCGCTTGAAGTGTCTCATTCTTTTATAGATCATTCAGCATCATTCTCTAGATCATTAGCAGTATCAACATCAAATAATAATTCATTGAATTATAGAAACACTTATCAAATACAATTCTTCAATTCTCACCATTGTAATACTGATATTCCTACTCCATCGAGGACATTTGAGAGATCTCCAATGAGATCATTTGAAGAAACAATCAGTCGAACAATTGAAGAAACATTGAGAATGACAAATGAAGAAACAATCAGTCGAACAAATGAAGAAACTTTGAGAATTACGAGGACATTTGATCAAACAGCCAAAGAAACTCCAAATGAGACTATTAATAGATCTAATGATGAAAACAAGTCAAATACAGTGTTTATATATGTAATTGTTGGATTGTTAATACTCATTGTGGTGCTGATATCTTACATTATTGGAAATCAAATGAAACAGAACAAGAAAGATAGTTCTTCATCATCGTTAGCAAATGATATGTGAAATCAAAGAGAAATATAATTCTAATGATTGTGAAAATGAAAATAAAAGAGATCAAAAAATCATTATACTGACAGTATATCCTAATACATGAATAAGAGGATTACAATTTTCAAATGATGATAATGGTTTTATTTGGGGTGAGAAAGTGAAAGCATTGATCAGATAAAGTCTTATGAAGAAAATAATACTTCTCACTGTAAAACCATCTCTCTTACAAAAAAAGTTTGAAAAACAAATTCATTGACAATCAATTCATATTCAATGAAATTTTGGTAATTAATCATTTGATTAATGAATGAACATTTATCATAGTCATTGGTTGCCTCAATGAAATTTCAATACAAGTGAGGAATAAAAAAATGTGATGCTCCTAAATGAGAGTACCACTCTAGGGATCTAAAAATCTCCCCAAAAACACAAATAGGGCTTTTTGGGGGTGAATTTTCCTGGGGTGATGGGGTTAATAATCTATTCACAAATCCATATTTTTTCAATTTTTTGTCCATGTCTAGATTTGTGGCATTTGATAATTTCTATTTTACAAAAATTTCAATTGATTAAATTAATAATCACCGGATTAGATTTGTTCATTTTTTTTTGGGAAAAGTGCAATATTTGGGGTTGAATTAGGTTTATTCTGGCATAGGAATTCCACTTTTCTGATTGAGCTTCAAAATTTTCGTTCTGACATTATAAATGAGTAATGCGAAAATTGTACTGATTGGAGACTCTGGAGTTGGTAAAACCTCATTATTTCAGAGGTTTGATTCTGATACGTTTCAAGAGGATCACATTTTCACGGTTGGAGGAGCCTTTGCAAAAGTTTCCATACAGACTGAGAACGGCTCGATTGATTGCGGAGTTTGGGATACAGCAGGGCAAGAGAGGTTTAGAAATGTAGTTCCAATGTATTTTCAGAAAGCTGATTACATTATTGTTGTTTATGACGTCACAAATAAAGAATCTTTTGATTCTGTCGATTCTTGGATTGAGATGGCCAAAGATAAAGCTCCAGCTGATGCGAAAATTGTTTTAGTCGGCAATAAAATTGATTTGAATGAGAAAAGAAGTGTGAGCTTTGATGAAGGCACTCAATTTTCCAGTTCCAAGCAGATTTCTATTTTTATAGAGACATCAGCTAAAACAGGTCATGGGACTCAGCTGTTATTGAAAGAAATCGGAAAGAGCCATATCGCCAAAAAAGGCGGGGATGAGCATGTACTCACTCCACCAGTCTATATTCCACCAGAGTCTGAAAAGAAACATCAGTGCTTATGCTAAATTACAATTTTATTTCAGAGGAGGGAGTGCTTTCCTTAGATTTAAAGATTTAGAAACATTCTTTTTTCTATTAAATGCTCCAATTGCCTTTTTTATGGCTTTCATTTCAAGATCATCTGAATTCTTGTGACCGATCCCTGGAAGTGGCTTTGGAAGCCCTTTCTCTTCAACAGCACTGGGTGTTTCATATGAAGGGAGTTTCATGGTCTGTGTTTGAACTTTCTTTTCAATTTGATTCAGATATGGTTTCAACATTGTTATTTCTTCTTGTAAATCACTCATGTGTCTTTCAAGTGCTTTATTATTTTTGATTTGAGATTCAATTTGCCTATTCCATTCTATTCTTTCACCCTCTATATACTGTTTTAGATCTAAATTAGCTTTTTCAGCATTTAGTATTTCATCCTTATGAAGAGCTTTTTTAAGTTTTGCAAGCTGAATTCTCCCTCTTTTAATCTCAGATATTACATGATTATACTCATCCAATGTGACATTTCTAGACTCAATCTCTTTGTTATATCTCTCTCTGAGACGTTGGATGTCTTGTTCAAGTGTCTCGGAATCTTTTTTAATTGGCCCCCTTTTTGGTTCCAATGTAGCAATCAGTTTAGTATTCTTTTCTTCAGATACTTGTGTGATCTTTTGGACTGTTTGAATATCTGATTCTAAGCCAGAAATTTTTCCTTTATAATGTTCAATTTGTGCCTCGTTGGAAACTGACATTGATTTGGATTGGTTTTCCAATGAATCAATAATCCTCTGAAGAGATGTATTTTCTTTTTGGTTTAAAGCAATCAACCTATGTAACTGATTTATCTCTTTTTGCATTGAAGAAGATTCATTTTTCCTATCAATTAACTGATTCTTGATATTAACAAGCTCTTCAGATATATTCTTGGCATGTTGCGAATACTCTTGTAAAAATTTACCCTCTAAACCATTAATTGATTGCAAAATCAAATTAATGCCGTCTTTAATGATTCTGGAATTATCAGAATGGGGAATATTTTCGGGTTTTTGCCTTTCATCATTGGTCATTAATTGTGTATTAGAAGTTTTTTCTACAATATCGATAAGATTAACAAGGTTTGTCCTCGATAATCTGTAGTCAGCTACTTTTGTCTGAAGTATTTTAATTTGCCTGTCTTTTTCTGCAATATCTCTTTTAATAATCTCAATTTCTGATCTTAATTGGGTAACATCATTTGTTAGAAATAATTGAGAAGCATTTCTTTGCATCCCCGGCACTCCCTTTGGTGGATTTTTCAAGGAATAGCTGGAAAATACTTCCAAAGATGACATTAACGTGAAATGAACGTTTAGAATTTATGGATCCAATTCTCGAAATCATCCACCAACAAACAAGAGGATTTAGAAGAACGCCCATATTTGTCACAACTGCAAAGGAAGATTGTCGTAGTTTTTTTAAAGCCAATGGAATTGCTGTTATTACCGAAACACATCTGGAAATATTTAAACAGAAAAATGGAAAACATAAAGGATCTTTCTTTTATATGAATTTGAATCAAATGGTAATTGAAAAAGATCATATTGTCTTCAGGTTTTTAGAAAAAAAGTTTTCTATGTATCCAAGCTTATTTGATCAGTTTGTTGGAACTCTTATGCATGTATTAACTAACATTGTTCCTTACTGGAAAAAGAAACAATTGAATATTTTATCAACCAAACTCCCTAAAATCAGAGGATCAAGCTATTGTTCTAGTGTTTTGTTTAATGAACTAATCAAAGATAAAGACAGCTCTCTTAGTAGTGAATGCAAGGAAAAACTATCTGAAATTTTTAAGTATTCTTGTTCAACTGTTGACTTACGAATGATTCCTCAAATATCCTTGGTTTCTGATGAGCTTTTTTCCGTAATAAACCTCATCAAGCATCTAGATACAATTAAGATCCCTTCTCATCTAATAGGTTCTATTATAAGGATAGGTACTGACTGTCTAAAGAAGTTAGAATGCATATTTTTTTATGAGAAGAGGAACAAAGAAATGGAATCTTTATTAAGTAGTATGAGAGGATTTATTGGTGCCAAGGTAAAAGCATTATCATTTACTGAATCAGAGTTTAATACTAAAGATATTGAAGTCCTCAAGGACATTGTGATCGAAAACAAGATTGTATCACTATCATTGAACAATGCTTTTGTTCAAGATTCTGTTCATGGGATCTATTCACTGTTATCAAATGCTGGTGTCTTTAATTCTTTGGTTTCGTTAAGCCTTGATGATACAAAGGGTCTTAATCTTAATGAATTGTTCCCAAAACTTTCGTCAATTAACCATTTATCACTTGCAGGATGTGGAATCCAAGTTTTTGAAATCACTCAATCTATCTCATCATTTTCGTTTTCTTTTCTTAAAACACTTTGCATTAGTCGAAATCCATGCATAGTTTCAACAAGCCCTAATATAATTCTCCCGAAGCAGCTTAGTTATGTTATTTCAACAGATATATCATGGCCTGGAAGTTCATTAACCATTTTTGTTCAAACCATTCTCAAAAAATCTCTTGATCCTATCAGAATCGATATTTCTCGAGCAACAACATCAAATGATGGATGGAAATCACTTTTTAAATTTTTTGATTCATGTGATCATACAAATATTTATGAATTAGGATGGGATTGCAATCCACTTCACTCGTCATTGTTTAAGTTCTTACTTAAGAATACCTGTTTTTCCACTTTTTCGATAAATGAATGTCTTAGGGAGGCATTTGTTGAACCAATACAACTTCTTTGTGTATTTTTAGAACAATGCAAGAGTCTTAATAAGCTTACAATGAAAGGAGGTAAATCATCTTTTATGGGGAAAATGGCCGGAATTGTAATTAAGGCACTATCAAAAAGTGATAACATTACCCAAATAGATATCTCTCATAATAGAATTGGAGATTCTGGTCTTTCACAAATCAAAACCCTCATTGAAACCAGATCAAATATCAAAAGCACTTGTTTTGATGGATCATTTCCAGAGAATTCGTTTTCTCTTGTTGAAGTCCTAACTGAAGCAATGGAGCTGAACATGAAACAAACGATTAGTTTTCCTGTTAATGATTTTTGTCACCTAATTAAGCAAGGGAAAATTGATATGGATCAGTATAATTCTTTATGGCTAGAGTACTGCCAGGTACCTATTGTTAAACAATCACAGGTTACTTTTCATAAATTCCAATCAGCCATGAATATTCAAAACTCTCCATTTTTCAAGCCAAACACAGTTTTTATTAAGGGTGATGAAGAATCTTTTCCAATTCTGAACAAAAAACACACAGATTTACCTCCAAGCACAGCTAGACTTATTCCTACCAAAATAACGGCAGGAACACTTAAGAGATCACCAATAAAGCCCATTAGTCCATTTGCAAAAGAAATCACATCAAAGAATTTTGGAATTGTACCTAAAACCAAAGAGAATTCTGTTATGCCAGAGCCTGTTCCACTTACCACAAGTGAGCCTTCGGCTCCTCTCTTTCTTCGTCACAATAATTATAATGCTCCAAAAATAGGATATGATGATGATAGCTATGATTATTCAGAAGATGAGAGAGTTATTCCAAATGTTATTATTGAAAGAGAGATACAATCAGACCATCCAAAACAAGCGCAATCTGAAAATTCCAAAAAAACTCAAAAAGGAAGAATGAATAAACATCCAGAAAACACTGTATCAATGCCATCTATAAAACATCAGGATCCTGTAAAACAAGGCACCAAACAAACTACGAGAAAAGTCATTAAAAAGAGAATTAAAAACACCAAAGAAGAAAACACAGTAATCCATCCAGTTGTGCCAGTCACGAACTCGACTTCAGAAAAGCCAAAAACAAAAAAGGATCAATCACAATCAACAATACCCAAAGAACCTAATACGCCAGAAATTGTCAATGTTCCAATTCAAAAAACAGAAAAAATGAAGCCACTACCCATAATACCTGAACAAGAAAAGCCTCAAACCAAACCAGATATATCTCTACAAAAACCAACCAGAACAAGAATAAGGAGAGAAGAAAAGCCTCAAAAAGAAACCAAAAAAGCAATATTTGTGTTTACGCCTGATTTTGATTCAGACTAAGTATGCTTTCACATGAATACCCTGCAATCAAGTGCTTCCAAGTTGTTATAAGTTTCTGAGAAAAAGTATTTCTCAATTGTAAAATCAACAAATCATGATTCTCATCTTTTTACCCATTTGGGCGCTATCCATGCTTGGCATCCCCCCTGTTGGCGTGGATCCATATGGAGGTGATTTACCTTTGCCTACAAAAGATGAAGATGATTATGTTTTGTTGGATTCTTTTCAAAATCAAGAGACATGGCATTTTTTAGTAGCCGAATGCTCCAACACATTAAATAAGTCGCAAAACAAGCAATTTCACATAGCTATTGCTGATCATTTTACGAAACAGATATCTAATTTAGGGTTGATCACCAATGTTCATGTCAATGGACCAGCAGTATATATTACTTTTTTTCATATCACCAGAGGAAATAATGAAAACACAAACAGTCCATCATTCTTTTACAAAGATTTTTCCCAGTTTGGATATGTATCATTTACAGGATCTTTTGATATTTCTAATGATCATTATTTCAATGATGAAGGGGATATAATTACTCCAATACATGTGCATTATTTTGTAGTACATGTGAAAACCCCAAGCTTTGAACCTGTTGATAATGCAGAGGAGGGCGCAATTGCAATCCCAAGTACGATTCAGCATCCAATGATCGTTCAAATCGTTCATAATATTGTAAGAAACGAGCTTATTATTGATTCAAACGCAATTCCTTGCGAAGTTGTCGATTATCAAATTCCAAAACTACCTGATAATCAGGTTGGTTGGAGTATTGTTCCAAATAGATTATATCAAATACTGCTGATATCAATTTTTGTATTCATTTTATTATTGTCTTTGTTCTTTTTCTTATTACATTCCAGAAAACCTAGAGTAAAAATCGAACAAATGATCGAGCCCCGTTACCAATTCGAAAATTTTGAACTAAGAGATTTTCTGAGAATATGCCTCCAGCAAATCAATGATTCATTTTGCCAAGGGCTTGTTTATTCGAAAATTGATTATGATTCCATATCTCAAAGCATGATAATAGATTCCCCAACTTTCAACAGTGAATCAAACGATGATATTGCTTCAAATGTGTATCAACTTGGCCAGTTGATTTCGGATATTGTCAGAAGGTACTCAATCAAGCAAAGCGGCCTACTTTCAGATCTTTTGTTCGAAATGCTCCTGCCAAATTCTTTGGAAAGACCATATCCTTCAGAAGCATTGACTCACCCATTCTTCATGAATTCCCCACAAAAACTTGATGTATACAAAAAAGCATCATACTACCTTAATATACCTCATTACAAAGTCCAAATACTCAATTTTGAAAAAGGTAAGAGTTTGATCATATCTGGATCATGGATCACAATCCTAACTATTATTGGCTTTAGCCCAAATGATCACAGACATAGGTATGATCCAACTTTGAAAGGATTGATCAAGTTCATTGATAACAAATGGCGACACAGAGATGAAGAATGTAACAACTCATTGATTTTGAAGTCCGAAGATGATTATCTGACATTCTTCGATACAACATTTCCGAACCTGTTCTTGTATACATACTACTGGCTTGACAGCCTAATAAATTGTTGATTAAATAAAGTGTAAACTATGTAAACAATATTTTTCAATTAAACCCCCAACAAAACCGTCATCACAAAATTGAATTCTGACGGTTTTCACTTTTTTTAATGGCTTCACCTATCAACGTTAATGATATTCTAACATTTGGCCAGATTGGTATTGACCTCCAATTTGCAACTATTTCGAATACTGCTTTATCACGCGATAGATATCTTTGTGTTCGCGAGAATACCGAAACAGAGCAAAATGTGGCAATTGTTGATTTAATGGGTGGCAACAGTCTTAACCGCTTCAAGATGAAGGCTGATGCTGCTGTTATGCATCCATCGAAAAACATTATTGCTTTAAGGGGGAACAACACTCTTCAAGTTTTTGACTTATCCACAAGAACAAAGCTTAAGAATTTCCAAATTCCTGATGGGCAAGTTGTTAGTTACTGGAGATGGATTGATGATGATGTTATTGCTTTTGTTGCTGGCAGTGGTGTTTTCCATTGGTCTCTTTCAGCTAATTCAAATCCAGTTATGATATTCCAGATGCTTCCTCAAATCGCATCATGCAATGTTATGAGCTATTCTGTTAGTCATGATATGAACTGGTTCGCTCTTTTTGGATTAATGAGGGAAAATGATCAAATGGTTGGAAAGGTTCAACTATTCTGCCGAGAAAAGAATACATCCCAAACTCTTGATGCATACTGCGCTGCATTTTCTCAATATCAAGGAATTCCTCTATTGATTTATTCATCCAAGGCTAATGGTCAAATCAGACTCAATGTCATTCCTTTAGCTCCATCTAACTTTGGCAAGAAGTTTGCTGATTTACAAACACCACCAGATGTTCAAGATGACTTGCCACTCCAATTAGTTGTATCTCCCAAGTATAGTACTGCTTTCTTATTAACAAGATCTGGACTTTTATACTTAATGGAAATCGAGAATGCTTTTGTATACGTTAGTGTTCGTGTTTCACAAGCACCATTCCTTCATGCATCTCTAGCCGCTGATAACAGTATTTTGACTTTGACTCGTGAGGGTAGGCTCATCAAGATCGCCATTAATGATTCATCCATTGTTGATTTTGTTAGTACAAAGAAATCCAACCCACAAGTTGCCTCTAAGATTGCATCATCAGCTGGTATTCAAATGTCTGGCGAATTCGTTAGTGCTCAGTTTGATCAATTACTTTTTGCAAATAATTTCCAAGAAGCTGCTAGGATTGCTGCTCAAATCAACACAGATTCTATTCGTGGTCAACAAACAATCGCCAAGCTCCAAAGGCTTCCATCAACAGGAGGTGCACCACCAGTTGTACAGTATCTTGGTTCTTTGATTCAAATTACCAAACTTAGAGAATTCGAATCTGTTGAGTTTTGCCGCCAAGTTATTAACCTTGGAAAGGGTAATATGATTGAAAACTGGATCAAAGAAGATAAACTAACCCCAACAGAAGAGCTCGGTGATCTTATCAAACCCCATGATACTAGAATTGCAACTGCCATTTATGTTCGTGCTAACGCTTCTGCCAAAAGTGTTGCTGCTTTCGCAGAAATGGGTGCTTTTGATAAGCTTGTTCAATATTGTCAAAAAATGAGCTATACTCCTAACTGGCTTCAAATCATTACCATTGTTTCTAGATCATCTGCAGATAAGATTGATCCTCTTCTCACACATGTTGCTAATCAAGGGCAACCATTAGCTGACCCTCGCCAAGTTGTTCAGATTTTAATTCAGTATCAGCTTTGGAAGCAAGCGACATCCTTCCTTATTGATGTTATTACTGGAAACAAAGAAGAAGATTCGGATCTACAAACAATGGTTTTCGAGATTGCTTTAACAAATATCCCTAAGGTTGCTGAAGAACTCTTTTCCAGCGAATGCTTCACCTTTTATGATCGCCAAAAGATCGCAGGTCTTTGCGAAAGGGCAGGTAATTTCCAACGAGCTCTTGAACATTACACTGATCTTCCTTCAATTAAGAGATGTATTGTTAACACCCAGTCAATTGCCCCTGACTTTTTAATTCAGTACTTTTCCACAATGTCTCCTGAATGGGCTCTTGAATGCTTGAAGGAGCTTCTAGTTAACAATCCAAAGGCCAACATTCAAGTTTCTGTTAGAATTGCTGGAACATACTATAATCAGCTTGGTATCGATAGCATATTGAATCTTTTCAATCAAGCACGTGCTAGTGAAGCCATTTATTATTTCTTGGCTCAAGTTGTTACAACATGCACTGATCCTGATATTCACTTCCGCTATATCGAGGCTGCTGCCAGAATCCAAGATTATAATGAAGTTGAAAGGATGTGTCGTGATTCACAATATCTTCAACCAGAAAGAGTTCGTGATTTCTTAATTCAAGCTGATTTACCAGATAGGATTCCAATTATTGTTCTTTGTGATAGGTTTGCTTTCATAGAGGATCTTACAAGGTTCCTATATAAGAAAGGAGCTACAAGAGAAATTGAGAACTTTGTTCAAAAGTTCAATCCCTCAATGGCAGGCCGTGTTATTGGTGCCCTTATTGACATCGAAGCACAATCATCATACATTACCAATTTAATCGATTCAATTCAACACCTTGCTCCCATGGAAGATTTGATTCGCGAAACAATGAAACGCGAGAAATTAAGCTTAATTCAAGGTATTCTTGAACAAAGAGCTTCCTCAGGAAGTACAGACCCTGCAATTAACAATGGTATTGTTCTTCTTGCTTATAACCTTGGACGTAATCCAGAAAGAATTCTCCGTGAAAACAAGTATTATGATCCATTGTTTGTTGGTGATATTTTATCCAAGAGAGATTCTCATCTTGCATGCATATCATATGCAAAGGGTAATTGTGATGAAAAATTGATTGAATTAACAAATCAGCATCAATTATACAAGGAACAAGCCAGATATCTCGTTAAGCGCCAGGATCCAGGTCTTTGGTCTGTTGTTCTTAACCCCGAGAATGTTCACATGAAACTTGTAACTGATGCAGTTATTTCAACTGCTATTCCTGAATGCGATGACCCTGAACGTGTTAAGACAACCGTCAAGGCATTTTCTGAAGCTGATATTCCAATTCAACTTTTAAGTCTCCTTGAAAGAGTTGTATTCGAGTCTCCTCAATTCCAGAATAACGTTTCATTACAAAACCTAATTATCATTACATCAGCCAGATTTGATACATCAAGAGTAATGAACTACATCACACGTCTTAATGATTATGCATGGGAAAAGATCGCCCTCAAATTAATCGAGGAGGGTCTTTTTGATGAAGCAATTGCTTGTTATAAGAAATTTAATAAGAATGTTGAAGCCGTCAATGTTATGTTGAATTATCAACAAAATCTTGGCGGTGCTGCTGACTGGGCATCACACTGTAACGACCCTCTAGTTTGGGGAGCAGTCGCTCGAGTTCAAATTCAAAATGGAATGGTTAGTGAGGCAATTGATTCTTTCATCAAAGGCAAGGATTCAAAGGAATATCTTACTGTTATTGAAGCAGCGAAATCCCAAGAGAAATATAAGGCTCTTGTTCCATATCTTCAAATGACCCGCCAGATCCAAAACAGAGATCCTATCATCGAGTCAGAACTATGTTTTGCTTTTGCTAAGTGCGACATGCTTAGTGATCTTGAAGAATTAGTTTCATCACCAAGCACTGCAAGGACAAAGGAAATAGCTGATAGGTGTTATTCCCAGAAATTATTCAAGGCCGCAAAAATTTTATATTCTTCTGTTAAAGATTATGCCATGTTAGCTGAAACATTAATTGAAATTAAAGAATTTCAAGCTGCTATTGATGCTGCTAGGAAAGTCTCGTCTCCAAAGACATGGAAAGCTGTAAATGCTGCTTGTATTAAAGAGGGAGATTTCAAACTTGCTCAAGTAGCTGGTCTTCAAATTGTTATGGAAGCTGATCAACTTGCCGAAGTCATTAACCTTTATGAGCGCCTTGGTTACTTCCAACAAATCATCCAACTTCTTGAATCAGCAATGACATTGGAAAGAGCTCATGGAGGAATATTTACTGAACTTGCCGTTTTGTATTCCAAATATCAACCTGAAAAGTGCCATGATCATCTTAAACAATTCTTTTCCAGAATTGCTCTCTTCAAGGTTATTCAAACACTTCAAAAGCTTCACATGTGGAAGGAGCTTACTTTTGCATATGATAAGTATAGTGAATTTGATAATGCTGTTTCCACCATTATGGAGCACCCATCTGTTGCTTGGACTCATCCTTACTTCAAGGAACTAATTTCTCAGGTTTCAAATGCTGATATTTTATACAGGTCTTTGAACTTTTACCTCAGAATTTCTCCAATGGATATTCCTGATCTTTTAAGTATTGTTGGACCAAAGATTGATGCTAGTAGGATAGTTGACACATTCAAGAGGAGCAACAACCTTCAATTAATTAAGTCATATTTGGCTTCCATTCAGTCAGCTAATGTTAAGTCAGTTAACGAGTCTCTTAATCAAATGTATATCGAAGATGGTGACTTTGATTCACTCAGACGCTCCATCGATACATATTCATTGTTTGATCATATTATGCTTGCTAAACAACTTGAAAGCCATCAATGCATTGAATTCAGAAGGATTGCTGCTTACATTTATCGCCAAGGAGAAAGATGGAATGAAGCTATTGAATTATCAAAGAAGGATTCATTATTCCGTGATGCTATTGAATCCGCATCCCAATCTAAGTCTCCCGAAATTGCTGAAGGACTTCTCAGATTCTTTGTTGATAATGATTTATTTGAATGTTTCGCCGCCACAACATTTGTTTGTTATGATCTTCTTGGTTCTGATGTTGTTCTTGAGCTCGCATGGCGCAAACAATGCATTGATTTTGCTATGCCATACATTATTCAAACAATGAAAGAGCAAAACCAAACAATTGCTAAGCTCCAATCTGATGTTGAAGCTCTTCAACAGTCAATTGAAGAGACAAAGAAAGTTGCTCAGTTATCTGCAGCTCAGGCAACATTCCCAACAACAGCAATGGGATTCCCTGATGATAACCAACCACCATTCCCAACAGAGGCTTTCCCAGGAAATGCTCCAAGATCTGCTGATCCATTTGGAAACGCTCCTTTCGGAAATAATGACCCATTTGCCAATAATAATAATGCATTTGGTGGAAGTTTCGCTGGTTTTCCTCCAACAAACGCTTTCAACTAAGTAAATGATTACACTAACATAAAGGTTTTACTGTTTCTACCAATACAAGTTCTTCGGCTGCTATCATAACCTTAAATTCCGAATCGCTCAGCATATACATGTGAATAGAATATCTAGCTGTTTCCTTTGGTTTAATTACTGGGAAAATCTTTAAATCAATTCCAGAAATTAAAAAGGACACATCTTCTTTTGATGATAGAAGTGATACTCTCACATCATGTATTGCATTATCTGAGATATTTAATATATCTATCATGATTTTTGAATCTTCTCTTTGGAGTAACATGAGAAGCTTAAAACTGGGGCTTGAAATTTTGTGCATTGTATATAGCATTTCCATATGTGAAATAAAATAATTTGAAGAGTTATCAAGGAAATTTTCGAAACATATGGGATATGGGTTTTTTTGATTATCATGCTTACCAATAATTGAGAGGAATATTGAGTTATCTATTATTGCTGTGAAGAATTTGGCATCAAATTTATTACATATTATAGCATGTGGTTTTGATCCATCTAATGTTGTAATCTTTATTGATGTTTCTCCAGTTTTAAGGCCATAAGGTCGAGGAAGATTAGGCGAGATAAATAATTCTTTGGTATAAATGTTTGACCGAATTCCTTCTTGATTGGCAAATAAAAAGGTAATCTTTCGTTTTTCGCCTTGATTGATATACACATATAATACAAGAACTTTTTCTTCATTGGGGTCCATTGTCCAAAATGTTGGTATTGACTCCCTAAAAGCGTACGGATACAAACTATCAATATTAATTGAACATTTTGATATTGGATTATCCCCATTTTTTATTCTGATCTGGATTTCCATTATATCATTCACACTTACCATTCCAATATTTGGATGAATTAGTTCAAAAGAAGCATCAGAAATTATATTAAATGACTTAACAATAATCGGAGATGGACAAAACAATGAATAAAAAGGAATTCCACAGATGAAGAAGCGAATTCCTCTAATGCTTATATCATGAGCAGATTTTGGAATTATGGAAAAACGCACTATATGATCTTGAACATACTGGGCCGGAATACTTAGATCATCACATTCATCAGAGTAAAGACAAATTGAATCCAATGATAATGATGATAAATTCAATTTTAAATGTATATATATATCGAATGGTTTGCCAACAGGACAAGTGTAATCTTTATGCCTATGAGATACAGAAAATAAATCTTTTGGATTTTGACTGGACTTAACCAATTCTAAGACCAAAGAATCAATATGTAATAAACATGGAACAACAAAGCCGCATAGGAATGATACTTGATATTGTTTAAAAACTTTATGTAATGACAATGGAGAATGAAGATGCCTAATTGTGGTAAAATAACTCATATGATTGTCAATAATGGAACTTTCTTTAAGAAGAACTGGCGCAATAGTGGAAAATAAATTCTCTTTAATGATATCGAATGAAGAATCCTTTATAATTCCCCATGAAACCCAAAAGCACTTAGCGGCATACTCATAGAGATGATTCTTTAGGAAAATTTCTCCTGCTAAAAATAGAAGAAAAGAACCTTTCCTGGGATGCTTTAAAAAGGCGCTTTGTTCTAAAATAAAAGGGAGGGCAAAATTTAATACTGGGAAATGAGAAGAAATATCGAGGGCTTTTGCAATACTGTGTATTACATTGCTCATATTAGCTTTGATTTGGCACCAAAATCTTGAAAGATGAATCGCAAAAACTTGAATAATTCTTGAGTTACCAATAACAGATTTTTCAAAGAATGCATCAGCTTCAATAAATCTTTGTTCAGCAATATGGCAAAATGCTATCATTAAATTGCTTTGAGAAATCATTTCATCGCGTTCAGATGGACAATTACTAATGATTTGATTATATAGTTGAATAGCTTCTTCATAATTCTCCTGTTGATAACAAACATCTGCATAGAATTTTATGGAACAAAACACTTTGGAAAACTTTGATTCACTGATAAATCGGTATGTTAAAGTTTTAAACGTGGACGACCACATACTATTGTATTCCTTTTTCCAATTTAAGTGCTGTTCACATTGATTTGGCAAGCATGAATTAATAAATACATTGGTAAATTCATCTTTCAATGTTTCTTCATTGTATACAAGTGTTTTAATAGGGCATTTTCTGAGATAATCAACAGACCATCCTGGAAACAGAGAAAAATCTGGATTAAGAATTTCATTCTGTAATTTAAATATTACAATTGTCAAAGGGAGATCAAAAAAGCAGTAAGGAGCCATAAAATCAATATCATAAAGCATTTGTCTTAGGTATAATATAGATAATAGCTCTGATTTCTGATGTTTTCTAGGATCTGCATTTAAAAACGCATATGGCTTAGATTCTGGATACAAAAACCTCGGATTTTTCATTAAAAAGGAAACATCATTCGTGTTCGGTGGTGAAAAAGGGAAAACAATCCGCAAATCAGTATTGTTTTCTTCTTGAACATTTTTCCACACATTTAACGCTTTAATTAGACAATTTCGGTCGATTTTAAAGATCTCAGGAGAAAAAATACTGAAAAAACATGATGAAAATCTCTTTTTTCCGAAATTAGAAAATGGAATCTGTGAATGCAGCATAAAAACTGATTTACTCTTTGTAAGCGACGCAGTCCACTTCGAAAATAAATGGATCACATAGCCTTCCAGCTTGGATAGTGGTCCTGCATGGCTTGTGCTCACCGAAAAAGGCAGCATAGGCCTTATTCATTTCCGCAAAGTCATCCATATTGGATAAGTAGCATCCGCAGCGAACAACATCGTTCTTGGTATATCCAGCAGCGTGCAACAACTCTTCAAGGCTGAGAAGTGACAACGTTGTTTGCTCTGCAACACCTTTTGGTGTAGAACCATCTTTAGCAATAGCAACATTACCAGATGTATACAAGAAATTGCCAACCTTACGAGCAGGCATGTATGGACCAATTGGTGGTGGTGCTCCAGCAACAGTAATTGGAATACTCATGAAGAAAGTGATGTGAAAAAATCCTTTCAAATACTGGCCGAGTTGAAAAGAATCATCGTTTTTTGTAAACGGTTTTGGAGAAATCAGGTTATTTTTCTGATAATTGTGCCTGGTTGTGAAGATACTGGAGGGAACAAGAGTGGGGTTGATTAGGTTATGTATTATTGGATTGGTGAAAAGAATCATCGTTTTTTGTAAACGGTTTTGGAGAAATCAGGTTATTTTTTCTGATAATTGTGCCTGGTTGTGAAGATGCTGGAGGGAACAAGAGTGGGGTTGATTTGGTGATGTATTATTAGATTGGTGAAAAGAATCATCGTTTTTTGTAAAAGGTTTTGGAGAAATCAGGCTAATAATGATCAGATTTTCAGACTTTGTTTTTTATGTATTACATGTGGCTCAATCATCACAAGTATCGAATTCAATATTACAGCCCAATGAACTCCTCAATTAGATTCTCGGTTTTATCTAAAAATTAATCTATTGGACCATTGAGACAATCATTTTTGGATCTTCAATGGTAATTAATTCCCAATTAAGAAAATGAAAAATGCAAATTGTGTCATTTAATCCATGATTCGTATTTGTTATCATTGCAAATACTGGATATTGTACGCACAGTTAGATTGGAACTATGGCACTTAAGGGGTTCTTTGACATCACATCCAATCCTGATCTCAGTTCCTGTATGAAAATCAATAGACGGAACAATATCTTTTTCAGGTGTTATTTCAATGATTTTGTTCTCACTCTTATTTTCAATTCCTTTGAAGAAACTTTTAACCATTTTTATTCCTGGTCCACTAACGGAAATACCAAATGTATCAAATTCAAGTGCAAGAAGTTTTGCTAATCCTCCTCCTAATGAATGTCCAACAAAAACCTTCTCATGGTTTAAAGGGAGATTGACAATTGATTCTTTGATTCTTTCAAAAAATATATTAACGATTGAATGTTTGGCATATAAAAACTGAGGAAAAGACATTATAATGCCAAGTTCATATGAATACTCTGGGCCAGTGAACCCTAAAAGGGATCCTAATGGGACAAAAAAGCTGAATAGAAATGAACTTGACCACATTTCAGCATCAACATAGAAATCAATCAATTCATCTGATCCTCGAATAGAGAATATTGAAAAATTACTATTCATTTCCAAATGAAGGACATGCGATGGGGATCCAAAACTAGTGATACTTTTCGTATCAAGCTTGTTTCTTATTTCATTAGAAATACTCTCATTCTTTCGATAAGCTAATGAGGCAATAAACGCATAATCCAATAAACTCATATTTAATAACCTAAATGAACAAATTGGTTCACTTCCAGATGTAGATCCTAAACTTGAGGTATTAATATTGTTGCTTTTCGAATAAATTAGCAAGAAAACAGAGATAACAATACCCACAATAATTAGGAAACAAATAGATGCATAAACAATAATATTAATATAATCAAATTCATCATTTGGAGAATTGGATACAATATTTTGGACATTTACATTGGGCCTATTTGGAGATTGGCCACCATTTTCGATATGTGAATTGGAGAAACTACTTTGGTTTTCAACATCAGATGAATTATTTTGGGCAGCTTCATTGGGCCTATTTAGAGTTTGAACATCATTTGGGATATGTGAATTGGAGAAACTACTTTGGTTTTCAACTTTAGATGAATTATTTTGGACATTTTCATTGGGCCTATTTAGAGTTTGAACACCATTTGGGATATGTGAATTGGATAAACTACTTTGGTTTTCAACATCAGATGAATTATTTTGGCCAGCTTCATTGGGCCAATTTGGAGTTTGAACACCATTTTCGATATGTGAATTGGAGAAACTACTTTGGGTATCTTCATTGGAATTGTGAATTATGTTCTTTGGAAAACTATACTTCACTTCTAACCAGGATGAATAGATAATAAATGCTAATGAAATGAAATCAAACCTGGAGGGGCTATTATTAGAAGAATATAATAATAGAATTATAGACAACAAAATGTAAATAGAATGGAAATAAACCCTCAAAGGAGCTGGTCTGGTTTTTTCATTTACTCTCTTTCTCCTATAGCCCATACAGACAGATATAAATCCAATTAATAATCCCAATATCACCAAAATAAAAACAAAAGGTATTTGTGGAAACAATATCAATAAAAATAATGCCCAGAATAATACCACCCAAATCCAAAAACCCATATTATCCAATATTTGATTCTGATCAACATTATCAGTTGTACCCTTTTCAACAATGATGTTTCTCTCAGAATCAGGAAGAATGTATTCAATAATCCAATAAACTACAAATAACACTGAGATGAGAAAAATGCGTAAATAATAAAATGGAATCAAGAATAATAATAATAGTATACCTAGTGAAATTAGGAAAACTGCTTCATTTCTTTTAGGACATTCAAAAGCAATATTTGGTTGCTTGAAAAATGGGTCAATTTGGTCATTGTGTTTATTGTAATGAATTGCATATACCCCCAGAATCAAAAAAGAGAAAACACAAGGCAGTACTATTAATAACCAAAATGTAAAGAAATTAAAGCGCTGTGTGAACCAAATGAAAAATACTATATAAAATCCTAACAACAAAATTTCAACAATTTGACTGCAAGAAAGTTGAACGGGTTTGAAGATACTCTTTGTGAATCTCTTGAAGGCTTCACACCCTTCCTTCCCCCCAAGTAATCTAAACAGATTAAATACCATAATGAATGAAGTGTTTTCAATTTGATCTTGATTATCTTGATCAAATTGATATTTTTTGTTCACCATACAAAATGCAATGAAACGGAATAAATTAGTTTGCGAAATAGCATATAGTATCCCTCCGGCCGAAAAAAATTGAATAAGAAATTTATCTTTGTTTTCATGAATATTGGAAATACAAACCTGCATTAAGCCTAATAGATTTGAAAGAAAAATGAATATTACTTCAATTCTAGAGACCCAAACAATCAAGCGCCAAATAGATGCAACAAGTTTAATAACTTGTGATACCATCCTGCAAAAACCGATACAACAATTCCCTGAACAGCAATCTTCTTCCATCAAACAAATTAAAATTTGTCAAGCTCAAGTTCAATCAAAATTTGAATAATATTCAATGAATTCAAATTTTACATTCTTATCATTATTTTTTCTTCATCTTACTTACAGTCAAACCATGGAATAATGATAATTTGGTTTGAAGTGTCATCTCAATGAGATGATCTCATTGGGAATGTGTAGGCAAGAATGCTCCAACATTGATTAAGTCCCCACTTTATGAATGCATTTTTAGCCATGCCATTATTGGGAATAAAACTGTAGTTTAATTGGAATCACCAGATTTCTACGAATTAGTGTTAAAAAATTAGTCAATAAGGGTGCTGAATAATTTTTGCATCATAGGGGAAAAATTCAAACATAAAACTATTTAAATACTTTGTTAAATAACTTGGAAGCCATAATTTTTCCAGATAAGAGGGAGAAAACCAGAAGTCTAGATTTTTTTGAGTAGAAAATTGATGACACCTTAGATTGGCAGCGGTAAATAACTTCAATAAGCTTCAATGAGAAAGCATCATACAACATTATATTGTTTTCATGATTTGAGAGTATCAAATAATCTTTCATTTCTTGGTTTGAAGCAACTTCCATTTCAGTAATAGGTATAGGAAACCTCTCTTCAGATATTTTTACTCCATTGATTGAATAAACTGATATCAATGTGCAATTATATGTCTCGGATAGATGCCCAGAAAACACAATTATGTGACCCCTCCCTTCAGTAATAAATACTCGTTGTGGGAGAAGCTGATGAGGCAAATCAAGATAAATGGAACGAATTATTGAGAAATTTGAAGCCTGACTAATAATTAAAATACCATCAGCAGAGCAACTTGCCACAACTCCATGTGATTCTGAAGCAAAGCAACAAGTAATCACATCAGAATGTGCCATCAACGAATAAATATCATTATTAGAAGACTCGATTGAAAAGCTGGATATTAAGGAATCTTTGCCTCCAGTAATTATTCTGGAAGATCCAAGAGCAGATATACATGTGATTGAATCAATATGATGCTTGCTATTAATCCTTCTTGTTATGTTTTGAGAATGAACAAAAACATCTGTTGATCCTCGAAGTGTATAGGCGAAAAGTCCATCTGGCATTCGAGCACTGAATGGGATTCGATTTGGAATTGGATCGAAAATTTGCTGAGGATAAGTATGAAAGTTGTATTGATACAATGCACCATCAGATAATAAAATACTCAGCTGTTTTTTGTCATTATGATAATTTATATTTAAAACAGGTTTTTTCATATCAAGAATGATTTGAATAGGAGAAGAAGTAATTATATTTGAAGGTATTTGTCTTGCTTCATGAAAAGTATTAAAGATTTGAATGGGAATTGCACCCACATTTAATAATAGTGCTTCTATTTCTGGCAAATCATACGGATCATTATACTTCTGCCATACATCTGAGTATAATTTCGAATCAAAAACATTATCATTATCAATAGATAATTGACCTGTTTGTTTGGCTCCAAATATTAAATCGATCCAATTATGAAGGTTTTGAGAAACAAAATCAGACTCAAGGGCATCTCTGTGAATGTTTGTAAACTCTTCTGGAGATGATGCCCATTTAGGTAATTCAACATGATCAATCTTGGTACCATCACTCATTGATCCAAAATAAAACTTATCTTTGTTTTTGACAAAATCAGGAAGAAAGAAAAATTCTGGAATTAATTCTCGAAAATTATTGGAAATGTTATTCACGCTTTCCCAGGCAGCAGGAATAGAAGAGAAAAGTCTGGATGGAACGTCAAATCTCCCATCTTGAATTTGAATATGTAGTGATGTATATGGTTCAAGCCGAATTAAAAAGTAAAATACATGAAATGGACATGAGTATGAAGATCGATAGAGAATCGGAAGCTGATTTGGTTCATGTATCACATTTTCCTTCAGTCTTTCAAGTCGGGCTGAATTCAATGCCCCAATAGGCTTGGATAAATCTCTAAAGTTTTTTGGGTTGTTTAAATCAATATGTTCAGTTGTATAATCCGCCAGTATCCAAGGAAATATTGGATATGCTTGCGGATTATTGAATGACCTTCCAGAAAACTGATTGACCCATAATAAGTATTCGAAATTAGAAATCTCACCACATTTCCATTTATCAATTAGCCCCAATGAAAAAATTTCTAGAGATGGATGTTTTGTCTGAATATATACTGTATTGCTAGATTTTGAACTTGCCAGAATTCTTATAACTGGAGACCGATCATCCAATTCTGGAAAATTAAAGAAATATGACCGATTGTTCATAGTAAAGACTTCAATAGCTGTTGGGCGATGTAACAGCCATTGCCAAAATACATAATTAATTTCATTAAAGCCTATTTGAATTGCTTTTCCTTCATTAGAAACAAAAACAATGCCTTCCATTCTTATGTAAAAAACACCTGACACTGTTTTATCTATTTTGATCATTTCACATGATGCTTTCAATTTGATTCCATCTTGTTTGATATAAAATGAATCATGAATGCATGATTCATGCTTAAAATGAAAATGAGTAAGATGAGCACTTTCAGTTAAATCATCTTTATCATTATTTGTTTTTCTTGATGCATCATTATGGTTATTAAAATCTGTGTTCCGTTTTAAGATCATTGGCAAAAAGAGGTTTGAAGTCATATTGCCCCTCTTATAATGATTGCTTTGAGATTCTTTGATACCAAGAATATGAGAATGATTGAGTATAAGGTCTTGCCAAAGTCTTTTCCAATGATGCTCTGCTACTCTCTCAACAAAAGTAACATGTTGTGTTTCTTGTTTAATAAGCCTTTGTCGTTCGTCAAACACGTCAGGGGAGAGAGGAATATAAAGCTTCCTATATAATGCCATTGAAGAAAACATTTGTATAATAATTGAAGAATCCAAAGAGAAATCAGATTCGAAAAGAGAACAAATACTAATAAAATGCAAATAACTATGTTGGATAGTGATCCTATTACTACATTGATCAAATAATTCGGAAAGAAGAGAATTCTTTTGCGTTCTGGCCTCAGGACGAGAAACACATTGATATAGAGTTGGGATAGAAGATTCATTATTTTTTAGGATATTAATTGTTTCTCCTAGAATTGGAGTGAGTATCTCAACACAATTACTTGTGGGATGCACAACAAAGCAACAATATAATAAAAACACTATTGGTAGCCCCAAATCAATTTTTTCCTTTGATAAAAGGATACTTGAATGGAAAATAATCTGTTGGGCAATATCAGCATCAATCCATTCAAACTTATCATTGTAGCACAAAGAGAAAATGTATTTTGGCGGAACAAATGATTCTGATAAGAAACATGCCATGAATTGTGATAAACAAGGAAATGGTTTTCCTTGGATATTGGACTCGAATAAACTGTCACCAAAAAAGCTCCAACAATTAGAAGAATAGCTTTTATGGTGATATAATATGGCACTGGCTGCTATTTTAAGTATCTCAGATTGGTATTCAAAACTCAATGATGTGATGTGTTGAATCACACTCTGGATAAAATGAGATCTCAAAACAGAAATATCATTTCCAGAATTAATAGAATATATGTCCAATATAAATATTGATGATTTAAACAAACTTGAATTATGTACAATAATCTTCCCTATAAAATCAATATAATCGCTTCCCTGTGAAAATGCCCAATGTAATATAAAAAATAAATGGAATGTGGTCATCCTTTGGGAAACATAAAAACAAGTATCTTGAACTCTAAATGTTGTGTCAAGAAATCCCCAAAATAGAGATTTAATGATATCATTATCACTTTCAGAAGCGATAAATGCAAAAATTAGTTGATCAATATTCAATACTGGAAACGATTTCGTTTTTGCCAATTTACCCAATGAAGTATCTGCACCGAGTCCTATAGCTATTCTACAACAATTAACTAAAAAAGATTCACTATTATTATCAATTGATGAGGTATTTAATCCGATACAAGAAGAGATAGCTATTGCAGACACTCTAAATACATCATCCGTGTAGTTGATTGTAGAAAAGAAATTTAACCATGAGTTACGTACCTTTTCAGAAGGATGCAAAAACAATGAAACCCATTCAATATTCGAATTAGATATTTGTATTGAGTTCTTTTGAGGAAAAAGATGCAATAGTCCTTCAACAATCTCAGGAAAATCGCAGCAAACTATTGTATGAAATAAACAATTCTTATCATTTAGGGTATATACTAACTCAATAATTTGTGAAGAGGCCAAAAAAATTTGCACAAACACTCCCATATATTTTGAGTAATCAAAATCATCAACACGTTCAATTATATCATATAAATACTTTAAAAAAACAGGTAGCCTCAACAAAATTTTTGATAAATCGGGATTTAAAGTGATAATAGCTCTTATATCATTTAATATCTGAATTTGAATGGCTGGTGATGTTCTTTGCCATATTGTGAAATTAAACATTATGCTACGACAAAAATCAATTCTATGGTTGTGGTTTAAAATCAGAGGGAAAATGGAGAAAAACCCTTTCCATAAATATAATGTAATATTAGACTCAGGAAGATCAAGCAAAAAATACCCAATGATGTTAAAACCATTATATATCATCATTTGTTCAAGACAAAGCCCAGATTTGGTAAATATTAAAGGCAATAATGTAACTAACATACCAACAAGGTTGTTTTGATAAGCATCATTAAGGTTAGAATGTGCAAAAAGGGAAATAACCAAAGAAATACTATGTGAAGCCTCAAAAATTTTCAAAAAATTTGTAAAATAAGGGATGGAAATACACCTATGAACATGCTTAGTTTCTGATTCAATATCAAAATTCTTTTGAGATGAAAATGACAAAAATTGAGAAAAGCCACTTAAGGGGATGGACCGAAACGAAGATAAAGACTTTTCAATAAATGAAATAACTACTTTTTTCATTTGAAGCTGCAATTTGCCTCCATTTGATTGACCAAAAACACTATTAGAGGCAAAAATTGTGTCTTTGGGAATAAACAAATCTGGAAAAGTAATTTCATTCTCAAAGTTATCATTAACAAACACTGAACACTTATTTCCCAATTGAATCAAGACAGACAAAGTAAACCATTTTGAAATTGGGAAAACAATATCAACAAAATATTCTTCGGTATTGTTACCATATTGAATTATAAATAGTACTCCCCTGGTCTCAAATCTGAAAATAAGATTACAATAATGTGATCTAAATTCAAATAAACATCTCCCTCCTTGTTCTGAATCAAGCAAAATTCTTGTTCTAATATAAAGCCCTTTAGTTATGTTCTTCATCGCAAACTTTGGAACCACAATGTGTGAGAATGGAGAAGAGAACTGAATAAATGATAAAAATGAACTCTCTTCGGATTTTTGGAGCATAGATGTTAAAACACTGATACATGGGATAAAAAATGGATTCAATGATTCTCCCTCAAGATGAGTAAACACTTTAAAGAAAGCTAAAAGTGACTTACGACTACATGCATATGTACATATCACAGAAAACAAATCTAGAGCGGGTATGATTGTGTTTTCATTGATTGTTTCTAATACTAATGATGGCACATCACCTAATAAGCAAGAATACCTATGGCAGATCGAATTTTGACAAAGCTGAGATAGTGTTCGTAATACATGTTGATATTTTGAAGAGTTTTTAGCGCTTACAATTAACAAAGGAAGGGCTTCTGGGAAAATTACCCTATCAAAGCAAATTAAATTCCCCGATACAATCCCCCATATAAGTGGAAACAAATCATCATCAATACCAACACCTGAACAAATACCTGCAATTGCCAGGTAAGGTACTTTCTTCGGGTCAAATAATGGATAGTTTTGTATCGAAAAAAGAATTTGGAGAAAACTCAACAATGGTTCTTTGGAAATAGGGGCTCTGGGTAATTCTAAAATTGTCGAAACAATATCAAAAAAAATTCCTGATTCCCATAAGATCTCACTCAAAGAATATGACTCGTCTTTTAAAAACTTAAAAAACACATTAAGGACAGAATTCAATAAGAAAATTGCTTGATCTTCATTCATTTTTGTCATGATCCCAATGAAGAACTTATGCAAAGAATCAGTAAAGCAAGTATTTTTTGATCCATTTTTTGAAGACACATAGTAAACCATTAATTGAAGAATTCGTAGTATCATTGGGAGAATTGATTTTTCGAATAATAAGGAAACTAATGCAGAGCATGCATAAGATGAAGACACAATCATCCTTATTGAGTCTTCACTTTGAATAATCACATTCAAAGTGGCAAATGTTGGAATCCTAAATGCATATGAAGAACTGTCACCTAGTATATGGCGGTGTTCTTGAATTACTGTCCCTTGTAAAAGGACATCAAACAAATCATCATCTATATCAGGGACAAGATATAAAGATTGAAGTTTTGGGAAAGTCAATAGTAGTATTTCAGAAAACATTTTTGAGTCATGTTTTGTTTTGTTAAACAGTTTAATTAGGCATTTTCTAACACACGATATATCATATGATGATTTGAGTAATAGAGCGACCATATCAAAAAATGTTTGACGTAAATACACTGCTTCTGACTCTGGGTTGGTAAAAATGTTCTCTTCGGTAAAAAAAATTTTGGATTCAAACAAATATTCCCAGTATTGACTCTTTGACATAAACTCTGACAATTTGGATTGAAAAGTAATCATCTGGGCAACCAAAAGAAATAAAACAACATAAAAATGGATGCATCCTTCCTTAATTTTTTCGATTACTGATGATACAATAATCTTAAGCCTCTCAAAGCCTTTAATCTTTATGAATGGGGAAATTTCTTGAATGCATTTGACAATAGGATGCTTGAAAACAGATTCAAATTCCATTAATCCCCGAGATTTTGGTCTTGTTGATGGATCAAATGGTACTTCTTGTTGCATATTTGGAATATTATGAAATGCCATTATTGGAGTGGTTGGTAAATCAATATATTCGTTGATTTGAACTTCTTTAAATTCTGAAAGAAGCCTTGGAGTAATACAAATACTCTCAATGCATTTAATGATGGAATTAATATTGAACCCTAAAACCATTTCAAGAGAAAAATATAGTTGAAACAATGTAACTATTAATTCTTCATGAATTTCAACAAAGCAACTCAGATTATCGAAAATGTTTGTAAGTAATAGGGTCAATGTTGAATAATCTGGATATGATAGATTGTGTTTTGGAACACTACTAGTTATAAGAGCCAAAAATGGTATCAATGACCTTAATTCAAATTTTTCGATATCAAATGGAAACTCCTGAAAAAGAATTTTCAGGACACTAATAGAATTCGAAAATGTTTCTTTTGCAATACTGAGATTATTAGTGATGAGTTCAATAACACTTTGAAAGTATGGTATTATCCCTCTAATTTGGTTGACTGACATAAATCTTGAGTAAAAAAGAACCAAAAACTGTTTCTGTTGGTATATATCAACGCTTATATATTGAATTGCATGCTCAAAAACCCGAAAAAATACTTTCACATAAGATGGAATCAAATCTTCAGATTTTGCTAATACTAATGATGCACAAGATCTTAAAGAAATAGAAGAAATATATCTCAATTCTTGAATTGACATTTCAAATTGTGTGAATAGAGGAAGTAAAGAAGAAACCAAAATATATCTCATTTGAAAATCCATACAGAGACCAGATATTATAACTTCATTAGAATTTCCCCTTTTAATAACGTTTTCGTTTTCATTTGGGATCAACACAGATATGTCCTCAGGAAGCGAAACTACACAACAATTTGAAGTTAAAGCATATATATCTTTAATCCAATCAAGGGAATCGTATTGATTGTTACGAAAAAAATGGAGGAAACTCATAAAAATTGTTTCGGTTCAATAAATCCTTTAATCTTACTTTCCCGCCAAATCTACAACAATCACTGATATATTATCCTGAGATCCATTTGATAAAGAACAGCACCGAATTCTATAGGCTGCTTCGGAGGGTGTACGGGACTCAATGGCAAGCTTAGCTACATATTGATTATCAAGTACATCAAATACACCATCACATCCAATAATCAAGTACTTATCATTGGTTTCGATTTGGAAGGTAAACACATCAGCTTCTCTGTTAAGCCCACCTACATCATTGTCTCCGATTGATCTTGAAACTGCAAGAACAGCATCTGTACGCCCGTCTACAACATATCCTCCCTTTTCGATGATTTTGTCAAACTCCTCTCTAATGTATGGCTTATGGTCTTTAGTTAGAACTCGAAAAGAACCTCCTTGTGCTACAACTATTGCTCTTGAATCACCAATATGAGCAATCAACCCCACCTCCCCTAGTAAAAGAGCAAGCGTCATTGTACTACCGTCTTGAAGTTTGTTTTGTACCACTTCAAATTGTAATCTGTTGATGATATCATTCAATTGCTTGGCTTTTGTGATTGTTTTGTCAATCACATGAGATAAATAATAAGCAGAAAATATTGCTGTATCAGAACCGCCATGACCATCGAAAACTGCGTATAATCCAATATCATCACGAACAACGATTGAGTCTTCCATTTCTTCCCTAAATCCTTGGGTTTCAGAATACCCTGATTTGGTACTAATGAATTCTCTATGCTTAAACTCTTGATTGCAAGAGCTAATAATGTCTTTAGCAAATTGAGATGATGAGTGGATATGAATTGAAGTTTGGTATGTGTCTAAAGATGATAATTTTGTCATCCTTTTCAGATCAAAGTCCCCTTCCATTGGATTGAATGCAAGTTTCAGAATCGTAAGATTTGTCATAAATTCAAAATCTGGGAGCCTCTTTATTTGATTGTAGCTAGCATCAAATTCTGTTAGTTGGGTATATGTTGTGATATTATCGATTGATATCAGCTGGTTCATTGAAACATCAATGACTTTGGAAACATCAGAAAACCTAGGAAGTTGAATAAAATCATTTTGAGATAAATAATACTTACAGCATGATGATAAATATGGGAAATCGCTCAATTTATTCCCGCAAAAATCTACAACAAAAAGATGGTCACATTCTTGAAGATTCAATGGTGCAACATCGCTAATTGAACAATAAGATGCTATTAATGTTTCCAAATTTTTGGGCATGCTTGGCAAATCAACAATGGGGTTTCCACTGATTGACAAATATTTTATATTAGATTGAGATAATGATGATGGAATTCGATATATATTATTCCGGTCAAATGACACAGTATGAAGTTTGGGAAGTAGAAATATTTCTTCTGGAAGGCTTTCGATTTGATTTCCGGAAAAATATAACATTTCTGTATTATGTAGAATTAAATCAATGTTCAAAAGCTGGATTTGGTTGTGAGCAAATAAAACAGATGATGTCCGCTTTCGATTGTTATATTTAGGCATTTCGGACATCCTATTAAATGACATTGTGAGTATTTCTAACTGTGGGACATCACATTCAGTAGCATTTTCTACGCTATTTTTGTCACAATAAAACTTTTTGATGGATTCTGGAAGGCTTGGGATAGTGATAATTCTATTATCATTGACATTCAGGATCTCTAGTCCATTGTTAAGTTTAGGTATAGACTGCAATAAGTTATATGATAAATCAAGTTCATTGAGTGTTTCTGGTATTTCCGAATCAAATGTTTCTAACTTATTATATGATAGGTTCAGTTTGACAATCTGTGGACATATTTGTGCAATATTTGGTATTGTTTTTATACAATTATATGATAAATTCAATTCTGTTAAATTGACAAAAGAGATATTATCCCGAACCCTTGAAATCTTATTCTGCGAAACGAACAATTTCTTCAAGGAAGCCGATTCAAAGCACAGCTCACTCAGCATGTTACTATTCAAATCCAATTCTTGAAGGCTTTCGCCAATCTGAAAACATTCAGAAATTCGATTTCTAAATAAGTTAAGATTTTCAAGAGATGGGATCATAATTGAAAATACACGTAGCTTATTGCGAGATAAATCCAACGTTTTCAATGAAGGATATGATTCCAAAGATTTCTTCAAATCGGCAGAAATCACTTCGATTTCATTTGAACTCAACAAAAGTGTCTTTAATTGACTTAAATTGCTCGGTAGCGTCTTAATTCTATTCCTCTGTAAATTTATCAAACTAATCTGATGATCTTTTGGAATAACATAAGGTATAAACTCGTGGTCTTTTCCAGGCAAAACTAAGAATAAATTAGAATAAGGAAGGACTGGTAATGATTTATTCCCGCCCATTGTTTTCCACTTTTTTGAAATCAATTTGAAAAAACTACATCTTAAGAAAAATCTTCAATTTTGATATAAAACAAAATGAATTCAAATACCAGGTTTAATTAGTTGAATCAATAGCAGCCTTGATTTCTTCAACTCCATAGAAGTTGCAAAGGTTGGCAAACAATTGATATTCACCAAGATCATCTGGATGAACAGCACCAAAGCGCTTTTCAAAGTGCCTAACAACCTCAAAGTATTGTTCATATTGAATCTCACCATTAAGTTCGAAAGAGTTACGGCCGAACTTTGAAGCAATTTCACGGAATCTGCGGGTTGTTGTTTCCATTTCAGCAGTGCGTGTCTTATAAAGGTGGTGGTTATCAACAATGTGGCGAAGGGTGGCTTCTTTTGGATCAGCAAAATCACGGGCTGGGAGAGCATCGACAACTTGTGGCCTGTCAGCATCACCAATGAAAACATTGATCTTGAGGCTCTTCATTGATTCATCACCAGCAAAGCAAATCTCTGACTTTTGAACAGCTTTCTTCATTGAATCAAAGAATTCTCCAATTGTGATATCAGGGCGGGAACGAACAAGAAGATCGAAATTCAGGCTGAATTCGTTTGTAAGGTAGGCTCCAACAGCAGAATCGTATGTGCAAGCATATGCGGATTCGTGATCGTTAGCACTTGTAATGATGGCCATATTGCGATTCTTGATTGTCTTTGTCATTGAGAAAGAGTAGCAAGCACCAATCATGAAGAACAAATGCTTATACATATTCTTTTGCTCAAGTTCTGCAAAAGCTTTTCCGAGAAGATCTGCTTTGATATAGTCACCAGTACCATCGGGTACACCAAGAATTCCTGGACCACCATGGTTATCATAATAGATATAAACATCATCTTCTGATGTTGATTTAAGAGCCTTCTTTCCAGAAACAATGTCATAGAATAACTGAGCATTAACTTCTTTTTGGGTAAAACTGATAGCATCTTGTCCAGCATAGATGTTCTTATGATCAAGAGAATGGAATAACTGTCCCTTGAATGGGTTTGATGGATGGTTTGGAATATCATTGTATTGGCAAAGAACGATATGTGACTTATCAAAACCACGGTCAATTAAAACTTTATAAGCAGTATCAATATTAGAATGGTGTCTATAATTGGAAAAAGAATTGGATCCGATGTATAGAACAGCCCATCTAGCACTTGTAGCTAAGGATAAAAGGCAAGCAAACATTGAAGTGAAATGATTTCTATTGCGGTTCATTGTATTCATTGGTTTACAAAGTAATCGGATTGTAAACAAATTTTGTTAAGATTTAAACTGCCAGTTGAAAAAAACCTTGTGATTGTTATCACATGAGATTTGCATTTGATTTCCTTTTATATCTAATAAATAACAAGTTTTCTTAGATATTTATCTGTATAAGTTACAGAAGGTGGTCTATGTTGAATTCAAATGGTCATTTTGTGATCTCCTTTGGACAAAACATGAAATAAATACCCATCATCCATCTTTTACTGAATACAGAATAGTAGGCTCTCTGGATTTAAAAAATGGATACTCAGAGCCATTGCTAACTACAAATGTTGATGAAGAAATGAGTTCTGCAGACACTGTGGCTGTTAAACAAATGGATGAAATGATTATTGAGCTATAATGTTTCAGCAATTCTTATTTGAGATGAAAAATCACCATTTCTTTTTAAGTTCTTCAAGATTTGATTACTGCACTGAAGATTTTGTTGTTTTTTGTTGTTTTTGTTGTTTTTGTTGTTTTTTTTTATCGTTCTCACCAGTTTCATTACTGGATAACGATATGATCACTGAATCCATAAACCAATTTCTTTAAACAGCCGAATAATTTTCGAGAGCTGTCGCATAGGTTTTAGGATGCTGGCATTGCTAGACCGTAAAGGTCTCCTTATCTCTCACAATTCTTAATTATGCCTCCTATATATTGAAGGCTTGCAAATATTAAAAATGTGTGAGATGCACTAATTTCTGGATAATATCTTAATGCCAACAGATATTTCCAGATCTTCACTAGTGATAAAAAATATTCACTAGTGGACCAAGATTGCGAAAATCCCTTTCATTTTATATTGATACAATGGGATTACCCCTTGTATTCAATTAAAATATTTTGGGATTTTGTGATCCAAGTATTTTAGGATCACTCTTCTTTGGAATTTTTCAGGTTCTTCCATTTTTGGAAGACTTTTTGTACCGTAGTACGTATTCTAGTTTTGTTAACTAGAGTTATTCAACATATGTTGATCAATCTCATTATCAAAAGCATCACTTGGATCATCAGGAATCTCTTCATCCTTGGGATCACCACACCCCACTACTGTGTGGTGATCAACTATCTCTTCTATTATTAGAAATGCCCCACTCCGATCATCTTCGGCTATCAGATGATCGGACATATAGCTCGCCATTGTCTCAATCATGGAAAATGGGAAATGACTATATAGTCAAAACCCCTCTTTTCAATAAATCATAGAATAATTTGCCTTAAAGTTTATTCAGCCACTATTTATCTTAAAATATTTTTGCCTTAAAGTATCAAGCTAAACTTTTTCAGGTTTAAAACAAATTTTTAAAGTTTATTTTGGGGTTATGTTCGTAAAAGTTCGGAATTGTTGGGGACCTGGGATTCAAAGCTCTTAAGTAGAGGGGTCAAGAAATCATTTTTGGACTAATTCTGAAGAATACGATAATGAATGTATAAATGATAGATCCAAAAAGTATGTATATCTCCATGATTATTGGATTTCAAAAATACAAAATATAACAAAAAATTGTTGTATTTTAATGGTGAGTGGGGAGAGCATTTCAATAAATCATCCGAAAAATATTTTTTGGAATGTCAGAAACTTGACCCATTTTTTAAAATTTGTCCCCAAATTGATTTTTTATACCCCAATTAACATCCCTAATGTATGTTGATGAAGGAATGTGTTCGACAGAAACTCTCGCAAAAATAATTCAGTCATCAATGAGAAATTTGTAATAGGACAAGGGTCATGTGGGGAAACATGGTGGAGGAATTATTATTGGATCAATTATCGATGTCTTTGAGCCAACGTTAACGAGTCATTTATAAATGACCAGGACTTTTGGGCTCTATAATTATTATTGAGCCGAGAATTGTAGAGTTCTCAGCCCTAGTGAAATGGAGGCACAGACTTCCATGATCTATCATCTAGGCCAAGTTTTAATTTCTCTACTATCCCATAGCATATGTTGATTATTCTGAAAGCACCAGCGTGTCTCTACCATGCTCATTGGTGAAAGGACAATATAGTCAAAAACCCCATTTTTCAATAAATTTATTCAACCACTATGTGTCTTAAATTTGCCAAAAACATTAATGAAAACAGTCATTTTTAAGTTGGAAGAAGGCAATACTAACCAAAAAGAGAAAGAAAATGTTGATAAAAATGATTTGATTCATATGTCGGAATTAATTGGAATAATATTTAAATATTTGTGATTATTACTATTTATTGTTATTCCTATTTATGTTACTCTCTTAGCCTTCTCGCTTTACTTTTTCTTTGCCTTTGCGGCATTATGATTTTTTCTGTATGTGATTATTACTATTTATTGTTATTCCTATTTATGTTACTCTCTTAGCCTTCTCGCTTTACTTTTTCTTTGCCTTTGCGGCATTATGATTTTTTTCTGTATGTGATTATTACTATTTATTGTTATTCCTATTTATGTTACTCTCTTCCCCTTCTCTCTTTACTTTTTCTTTGCCTTTGCGGCATTATGATTTTTTTCTGTATGTGATTATTACTATTTATTGTTATTCCTATTTATGTTACTCTCTTCGCCTTCTGGCTTTTCTTTTTCTTTGCCTTTGCGGCATTATTATTATTCGTATATATATATTACTTTTTTGAATATATATTCTGTTTATGAGGTACGGATCGTATGGTCCGTTTTTTACCTCTATTATTTTGATGAGTTAAGGTTTTTTGCCTTAACATATCATAAATTAATTTTCCATTGTTTCTTTCCGATTAAATCGGTATTATTGTATTACTTCCATTCTTGGAAGATTTTTTTGTACCTATAAGTACATATTCTAGTTTTGTTACCTAGAATTATTCAACATATGTTGTTCAATCTCATTATCTAATGTGTCACTTGGATCATCAGGAATCTCTTCATTCTTGTGATCACCCCACTCCACCCCTATGATGTGATCAACTATCTCTTCTATTATCAGAAATGCCCCATTCCGATCATCCGATAGCCGAAGATGATCGGATATGGAGCTCGCCCTTGTCTCATACATGCAAAGTGGGAAATGACTATATAGTCAAAACCCCTCATTTTGAATAAATCTTCTTTATTAATTGACTTATAGTTTATTTAATCACATATTGTAAACTCCATGTAAACAAATGGTTAAACGGTTTTTAACAACACTGATTGAATAGCTCAAGAAGAAATCGGTTCATTTCAACAATTAAAAATTCTAACAAACCGAAAAGTGACACTTATCTGATCAATGGCTTCACGAGGGCGTCAAATGCTTAAGCTTCTCTTATTAGGAGATGCAGGTGTTGGAAAGACATCATTACTTAATCAATTTGTTAACCGCGAATTCACTGCACAATACAAAGCCACAATTGGTTCTGATTTTTCATCGAAGCAGCTTGATGTTGATGGACGCTATGTAACACTTCAAATTTGGGATACTGCTGGTCAAGAGAGGTTCCAGTCTCTTGGTCCTACATTCTACCGTGGTACCGATTGCTGCATTCTTGTTTATGATATTACCAAGCCTGCCACATTTGAAAACATTAAGAAGTGGAGGAATGAGTTTGCAATGCAACTAGGACTTACCAATTCTGCTGAATTTCCATTCCTTCTCTTGGGTAACAAATCTGATCTTCCTGAAAAGGCTGTTCAGGCATCTGCTGCTCGTGAATTTGCACAAATGAACGGAGATATGGTTTTCTTTGAGGTTTCTGCCAAAACAGCAGAAGGAGTTCAGACATCATTTGAGGCAATTGTTCGCAAGGCTCTTGAGAAGACTCCAAAAGAAGATTTTCAGCTTCCTCACACAGTTGTCAACCTTGATAAGAAAGACAATAATGACAATGGAGGTTGTTCATGCTGAGTAAAGGTATTCTCCTTTTTTTAATCAAAAATATGATTGTGTTTTTCGTGCTTTTGCTCATATCTGTGATAAAAATTGATCCAGAATTTGTCGATTCCGAAGGAGGAACAGATATTACAATCTTCTTTAATGAGAAGATTACGGAATCTACATGGTTCTGTAGATTTGGAGAGATAGTGGTTAAAGCAAAGAATGTGAGTAGTCATTCTATTTGTTGCTCATCTATAGCTATGGATGATGGTTACTATAAGTTATTTGTTTCATCTCAGATTGTTAAGTGGGATTCTATTAATCCAATTGATGTAAAGGCTGTGAACAATAAGATTAAAGAATTCAATGTATCATCAAAAAAAGTAATTGTTGTTATATTGGTCTTTATTGTGATTATTGTCTCTGTTTTGCTGATTATGAATTCAATCAGGATACCTCAACCTGAGGAAATGCCTTTTTTGTCAAGAGTTAAACAGAGCCAACAACCCTAATGATAAAGCATATCAATTCTCTTTTTCACAAATGAATTAAGAAGGAAAAATGATGTGAAAATGATTATGATATCAAGTCTTTTATATAGGAGTGACTTGAGTACTTTGGTGTCTGAAGATGTGACTCCACAAACAAGAATCTTAAAAACTATAACAACCACATATCGTGTTTCAATGATTCCTTTGTATATTGTAATAATTGAACTTATTGAAGGCTTGAGTTTTTGTGCTCTAGAACACCACCTAAAACTCTCTGATAAATTGGCTCTATTTTGCCAAGCTGTCCATAAAGCTGCTGAAGCATCAAGATCTGCTGCAATTTTCATCATTTGCTCAGAGTTATGTGAATCATTTTTAGCCAAATCTTTCAATATTTCTGGATCTCCAAAAGAAATTAATATTCTTCTGAATTCAGAATCATCAGCTCCTATCTTTTTTGCTGTGACCAGGGCATTCTTAGCAGCAGTACGTAATCCCCAGTGTGACATATGCATATAAAGCCTATGAGCATACTCATAGTCACCTTCACTTAATGCATCGTATGCTAATGTCATAGATGAAAACATTGGGTGGCTAGAAAAGAAAGATTCAATTTTTTTCATTGCACCTTCGCATGATTGCTTGCAACCAATTCCAAAATATTTCATTTCAGCAGTAGCCCATTGAGCTTCAGTAATTCCAGATTTAGATGCAAGTCTCATCATTCGATATGCCTCAGTTTCATTCCTTTCTATTCCCTCAACTCCAGATAGCAATAATTTTGCTAACACAGATAATGATTGAGTATCACCATACGCAATAGCTTTACGTAGAAGTCTCATTGCTGTTGTTTTGTTAGCCTTTGGAATAAGATCCTCGGCGTGAAGATATCCAAGAACTTTAATAGAAAATGGATCATTTGCCATTGCCCCATTCCTAAGTACCTCAACAGCTGCAGTTTCATCTTTCTCAACTCCGATACCTTGAAATCTCATGTATCCAATGAAACCATTGGCTTCTTTATACCCGAGCATCTTAAGCTGATTAAAGAGATCGTATGCCCTTCTTTCATCATTTTCAGGGTCTCTACCTCCACCATTAAATAAAAGTATACCTAATTCAAACATGGCGTTTGGGTCACCATTTTCGACTTGTTTTTCCAGGGTATTCACAGTCTCTGAATCGTAAAGATTTTGTTTCTTCGCATCATCAGGTGTTTGAACCGCTTGATAGTATTTTTGCTTAAATAATGCGGAATGGGAAAGAGAATTTCCAAAACCAGCAACTGAGAAAGCAATCCTATATGCATTTGGGCAATTCTTAATCTTCCCATATCCAAAACGAGAATAAAATGATAGAGAACTATATGAGTATAAATTATCTTGAGTATCTAAAGAAAATGACATTGGAATATCCTGGGGTACAGCGAATCCAAACCTTAAGAACACTGAACACATAACTTTGCATTCAGAGTGACCCCGCAATGATCCCTTTTCAAAATATTTATATCCCAAGGAATCATTAATTGGCTGATTGAAAAGCCCAAGATGATAAATGTTGCCTAAACAAAAATCAGCGTCATTATCTCCATTGGCTGACATTATTTGAAGCTTTTGGATATTTTCTTCGATGTTTTCGTCTTTTTCTAATGATTTGCAGATAGTTTGTAATTCTGTTGCTCTATCTGTTTCAGATATGTGCGAAAAACTGAAAAAATCGGAACTTTTCGCTGTTCCATTATCGAAAAGAGTTGATGATAGAATATGAGGTAGCTTTCTTTTAAAAGATGAAGAAGAAAAACACAAGAAGGTGAAGAAAAAAATCATTTTTATAAAGTGTCAGGCGGCCAATTCCATTTTACATTGTTTTCTTCTTAGAAAGCTCTTCTTTGGATAATTCCACCATATCAATGGTTTTAATAGCCCCTAATACAATTAGGATCAATGAAGACACAATAATCCTTAATTTGTCAAATCTTGTTTTGGATAGAATGATTGCTGACATTAAAAAGAGCTGCATTTTGATGCAAAAGAATCGTGTTTCTATTGGAATTCCGAATGATTCATATGGAATAAACATAGTTGCTAATATACCACAAACCATTTGAATCAATGGAACGATGCTAATATATCTTTTTTCAGAGAATTTATATAAAAACAACCCAAAAACAACAGCAAATAGTTCAAAATAATCTTCTTCTTCTTTGATTAATTCAATATAATCCATTAATCTTACAGTGTATCGTCTGACTGGGTTGGAAGGATACGAATTTTTGCAATATGAAAGAGCCAAAATTGCTGGAATTAGAACGATGTAAGACATAAAGAACAATACTATGATTTCCCACACCATTTTTGGTTTATTTCCTCCGCATGTTCCTAGCCGAGTAAATGAAGATATAAAACATGCAATATATACACCAACACACGGGCCTACGAAATCTGGTGAGAAGTAAATGGACAATACGCATAAAAAAGTACCCATAATATAGTTTCTGAACCATTTCCACGAATATGGATCATGGACAAGCAAATTATGGGATAGTAAAAGGCCTAAAATATAAAACAAAAATGATATGGAAAAAGCAAATGAACTATTAATCAATGGGAAAATCCTTGAAGTGAAAACTATAGATATTGGTATTAGGGATGAAACCAAAATATCGCCTTTTAATTTCAAAATATAAAAGCTTATCATTGAAACAATAAACGGAGAAATGTATTCTGTGGAAATTTGGAATTTCTGATTGAATATGAAAGTAAATGGTTGATCCTTGCGTTGAATCTCTTTAAAAACCTTATTATTAAAATGCGGAACTAAAAGTAATGCTAAAGCAGTAATATAACAAATTGGTATCATCAAATACGTTTCAATATTCCAAAATCGCCCTGCAGTAATTTTTTCTAATGCTCTAGCGATTTCCTCTTGCTCTGGTGACAGTTCTTCAACTTTATTCTCATGTAACTTTGAGACCCTTTTCATTGAATATAACGAGTGAAACCATTCTGTCTTCTTAAAGCATTATTGTGAGACTCGATCCACATATGTATAATATTTGATGGACTTTTGCATAACTAAATACTATTTAAAAGAATTTTAATACTCAACATTAGGCAATAATGTAGAATAGGGTATCCATCTTGGGTTAAAAGTGTCAACAATCCTTTCTAATTCTACGATTATCTTGTAAATCTTGGCATTTTTTCCAGAATTGTTCACAAATACTGCACTTTTTCAAGAATGTTCATTGAAATATTCTTTTAAAATTAAGAGATTGGACAACTTTTTGATTACAAGGGTAAAAATCACTTTTCCATGATCCCGAATGAAGTGCCGGCCTCAAATCCCTATTATCTTCATATCTCAGATAAACCAATAGATGGTTTTGATATTTTTAATATACAAACAAACCCCACCCCACCCCACCCCGCCCGACCTATGTATTACAAAAAATGCGAATCCATAATTGAAGATTTTGATGGTTTTAAGTATTTTTTCAATGATTTCTTATATCTAATTATCAGATCAAATCAACAGTTAGCTCATGGGATTATTGAATTAGCGGATAATAATCATATTGAAAGTATCAAAAATGAAGAACCTTTTTATATTCAACTACAACCTCGAATTAGGAATATTGGGAGTCTTGTATGCTTTTATCACCATTATCGTGATATTATAGGTGATATGGAATTCCATAACGTATACCATAGCTCAACAAAGATCCCTTCAGAAGGCACCAGTATCCCGAATGACATTAGAAGCAGATCTGTACCGGTTCTGATCTCCAGCCCAACTAAATAAACCCATTTCTTAAGAACATTAAAAAATGGATAATCTTATTATACTTCTTCAAATCCCTTTCCATGAAATAAGTACTTTTATTTGTCAATAAGGGGTATATGTAGTTGAAGGTTATAATGATGATATCAAAATCTTCTTCTTCATCTTTTATGCTAAGCATAAAAAAGCTATGATTTTTCTTGATCATGCAAGAATTAACACAAGATTCCTGTCGTGTTGTTATAATAGAACAGTAAAATTTTATGAATTGCTCAATTACTTCTGTTTTTTTATGTAAAATGTACTCATTTTCTTCGATTCTATCTTCAAGATCTCATATATATATATGGAAATCATTATTTTCCCAATCTTTTGTTTCAATTCTTCGTCATGATCCTCAAGGTTTGATTTTGATCCAAAATAAATTTTCTAGTTTTTTACAACATCCAATATCGGTTGTTGGTGCAAACCAAAGGCTTGTGTCAAGTAATTCTAGCGTTTTCTTATCAAAATGCACGTTTTCATCATGTTTTTCGAGTTCTGAGCCAGGCGGGGGCCTTTTTGTGAGCAAAAGCTCATCAACTGTAAGTATTTCATCATGCAGTTTTCTTAATTGCACATCACTCGCTTCTGTTAGTATTGGGTTTATTAGTTCAATGAATGCTGGAGGAGGCGGTGCAGCAATTTACTGTTCTTCTGTTAGTTTAGTAGACTGTTGTTTTTCTCAATGTATGAGTCCAATTCGTGGGCCTAGCCTTTTTATAGCATCTTCTGGCTTTGGGGATGCTCATCTCAATTTTACAGAGCTGTGTTTTGCGAGGAATGGGTATTGTAATTTTCATTTCGGACAAGGGAATCCATTGGTTAGTAACGTGAATTCTTCAAATAATCATTGTGAGACGCTTAGCGGAGGAGCTTTTACATATAATGGATTATATAACATTCTCCAATTTTCATATATTTCCAATTGTATCAGTGATGATCCAATTGCCTATAAGGCGAAAGTACTAGATTTTTCTTTCTCGTCTGCCTTTTCGACCTCAAGGATGTGTAATATTGTAAATAATTCTCTCACGTCGTCAGATAAATGTACATTATACTCATATACTAACACCCTTAGTTTGTATAATTTTGCATTCATTAGTAATCCAGAACCATTGATTTTATCAGCCCAAGGAACAATTAAATTATATAATTCTATAACAGATACTGCCAGCTTTGGTGGAGGTATTAGTGCTGAGGGTAATACCTTTATGTATACAAGTTCATCAAAACCCTTCATTGAGATTCCACAGATATGTGACAAAACTAATGTCAACACCCAATATAATTATGGAAAAAGCATAATAATGTTCCAATTATACTTATTCTTTGTTTAAAAACCATTCATGAAAAATGTTTTGTTAATGACTGTTGAATCAATTGAACAATCTCTTGGAATAATCGGAACTTCAAATAATATCAAGGAAATAACATCTCATTATGGATTATATTGCGTTTTAAATATCATTGAAACAGCGAAGTTACTCATGATATGCGAAAAGAGAACTAAAATGTCTTGTAAACATATTAATGATTCTCTTATGAGTAATAACTCTGGAATATGTTATGGATATTCATCTTTTGAACCCCAGAAATCCGTTTTGATAAAGTTTAATGAAAATGAAGAGGGATTAGCTTTTATAGACTCAACAATGGATATAGACAGCATTATATGTAGGGATATGCCACCATATGATCTCCAAGTTGTTTGTGATATGACACCTCTAGTCATGAATGGAGAATTATTATACGAATCACAGGTTATAAGCCATGAAAGTACTATGGCAACTTCAAAAAAGAACTCTAAAAGGCATGAAAAGTCATATATTAGCCATATTGTGTCATGCCTTAAGGAAGGTGGAAGGATAATGGTGAGTGCTTTGAATCAAATATCAACAGAAAGCTATGGAATGAACACTTTTGAACTGTTGATCGAGTATATTTCTGAATCGATTTCCAAAGATCAGAATGACATTAGTATTATCAACGAAAACACACTACTAATGCATGCTTTGCTTAGCAATAAAGCTTTTTCTATTTATAATCAGATGGAAAAGATAGTTTCTATAGCATTAACACTTCTTCTTTCTCCATATTATTCAAACTCTGACGAAATTTATCACAAATCAGTGAGAATTCGTTCAGCCGAATTACTCTCATTCATTGTTTTCAAGTTTAAACAGTTTTACCCTACAATACCTTTCCAGGTTGCAGAAGATCTCATTGAAAATGGGGTTTTGGCTAATAATCAATACATTTGGGCAGGGGTATTCAGATGTTTTGATTTGCTTGGTGATAATGTTATTAAAACTGTGCTATTCCCATATCTTCAAAAGATTCATGAAAGCGTTAAAAACCATTGCCCACAAGCTATGAATGATTTTCACTCACTTATAGGCTCATCATTATTCAAAGATCAGCTTTTCTATTATAACAACAAAAGACCCTCTCTTAATTCTATAACTTTGAATACATTATCAGAAGTATCAAATATTATGGGCGAAAAAATCGGCCAGTATCTCATTTCTGATGAATCCTTTTTGGCGCTCTAATGTCACTTTTACTCCTATTTTGAAGGACTTTGTTTGGTCATCCCTTTTGCTACAATGAGTGGTAAAGTTGAGATCTGTGGATTTAGTGGACATAACATCCATCCAGGACATGGCCGCGTTCACATTCGTGAAGATAAGCACATGATGACATTCGAATCAAGGAAATCGTTCCGCATGTGGCAGCGCAAGCGCAACCCAAGGAAGATCACATGGACTGAGCATTATCGCCACGATCACAAGAAGAGTGTTCTCGATACACAAGAAAAGACTGCTCGTGTGATCAGAAAGAAGGTTGTCAGATCATACCAAGGTGTTGTCGAGGGTAGACAAGCCATCACTGTCGCTAAGACAAGGGCTGGAAAGAAACCAACGCCAAAGGCTAAAAAGAATTAATTTAAGATAATATTTACAGAGGAAGATTTGCTTCATCTATCTTTTGGTAATGATGGAGTTCGATTTCTTTCTTATATGCTTTCGCTTTATCAGTATCGGGTAAAACCCATTTGGTGTTTTCTGATCCCATAAACAGGAATTCATGAATGTTATCTAACATTGCCAATTCATAAACATTCAAATTGCGCTTTAAAAATGTTACGTATTGAAAACCAAATATTCCTTTTGATTCCAGTACAACAGCATTAGAGATAATGATATGAGTGAATTGAACCAAATAAATGCTGGATTGCAAAAAGCCATATACTGTTGCTGGAAGAATAATAAGAACTAAAACATGTCTATAGTTCCAAACACTCAATAAATCAACGGATAATATTGATCTTATCGACAAAAACAAAGCCAAACCCAAAAAAAGAGCTTCACTAGATATAAATCCCAGAAAAGAAAGCGAATTATTTCTTCCAACACACGTGTGTATCCAATCGCAGTGAAAATGTCTCCTCGATATACATTGATTGCACTTTGAACAATGGCTTCCTCGAACTGGAGTATGGCCTTGGCATATATTGCAATAAGGCATACCATTATCTTCTGTAGAGATTTCTTTCCCTGGATCTCTAAAGCATTCAGAGTATGAGCCCAAAGCAATAAACAATAACGAAATATATACGCAAAACAAAACAGGCTCCTCTGAACAAAAAGATCTATAGACGGGGGTGTCCTGAGACATGAATACAATAAGCATTAGAATGTGATAGTAAAAGATAGTCACGCTGTTCTTTGGTATCATTTATGGTCTACGGTTTATCGAAGAATAATAGATAGTATTTTTACATATTATTGGGTTCCTCAAGGTCGTATAGCCTATCGAGACCCACAAAGCTAAACTGATCAGCTTCGAAATATCCATATTCACTCTCTTTTGGGGCTAAAAATGGTTCGTTATAGTTGATTTGTGGTTCGAATGATGATTTTTGATCTACACCAATAACTAGGCCTGGAAAGGAAACAGAAGATGAAGGATCTTCAGGTTGAGATTGAAAATTCTGATTGGGGATTGGAACTTTGGAAACTATTTCCGAAAGCTTCATTGGTTTGCTTACTTTTTGTCTGACTGTCCATTGTCGCAATTCAGCAAAGTTATTCCGCATAAATGGGAATTTTCTGATAAGTTCACCTGCTGAATCGGCGCCAGTGGGAATGGTACCATAACCAAGAGCTTGAAAAGATCCGTTGATTGATGATTTGCATTTGCTAATAATCATCCTTAATTGATGGGTATTAATCGCTACACCATCTTCCAACCAAATTATTCCACAAACAAGAGATCTACCAAGAATTTTATCATCATTTCTGACAACATAATTCTTAATCATTGTTATAACCTCGTTGAAAGTCTGAATGCTCTTATTCCTTCGGTTTTTGCAAACTGGAGATGCTAAAGCAGTTCGCAACTTCCAGTATCCCTCCTTGTCCTCTTCGGATAAGAATTCCCAATACCGAGGTTTGGGATCATTAACATGTGAGTCAGTTGAAGATTCCGTCATTAGAATGTCAAAAAAAAGCCAGTAAACAGAAATTTTGAATGAAAAAATGTCCATTCGACCAAATAGAGAACGGTTTTGTAAAGTGACGATTAGAAGGACTTTACAAAACCGAGGATTGCCTTTCCTATGAACTGGAGGTCTGACGCCTTTTCTGTTTCATAATTGATAGGAATTCCTAGACTTTCAAAAAGGGATATTGTTGTTGCGATGTATGAGATAGTTTCGATGTTTCTTACACATGAGCACTTTGAGTAGAAATTCTGAATCACTTGGGTGTTTTTGAATATTTCAAGAAATGTCTGGAGAAGCTTATTGTACTGATATGCAAGGAGCCAAATATGAATCCAAGCACTTGTCCATGGTATATTGACTTTCAAGTCGCTCCATACAGACATGCCCCTCACTGAGCTGGATACTGTTTTGAAAAATTGCTCTGGTGTTTGGTTTGGAGCAATGTAGTGATTAAAAACTGATAATAAGGCTAAAGACAACGAGTAAACAGAGTCCTTAGCATTAGAATTATTTCTTTTGAAATTATATAGTGTATTATGAAGCCATTGGCGAATTTCTTCAATGGGTTTGTATGAAAACTGAAACGGGAGGGTCTGGGGGCTTGTTTGATGGATTTGAATTTCTTTTTTAAACTCTGCGAACTTTTTCAAAGTTTTCTGGTCTCGAATCATTGATGTTAATGAGTAATCAACTGCTATCGATGAGAAATTGGAAATTATGAATTGCAAAAGCGATTCTTTGTACTTCAAAACAACCTCAAAACACTCTGTTATATGGTCATCATATGATCCATCAAGTTTATATGTATGAGCAATTGAGTTGCCATTGTACCCATTTTTAACAATACTCATCAATAATATGAATGTATCATATGGATTGGCGTTTCGATATACATTTTCTAATGATTCAATTGAATTGCTATCAAATCCAAGCTCAAAATCAATTTTTGGCATCGGAATATCATGTGTTGTGTATCTTGTGACTTTGATCCTGGGCTTGCTAACTCTGTCAAACACAAGATTTATTAATGGGGGATTATCATTGATTGAAGATTTTTGTGGGAAAACATTATTAATATCCATGTTTTCTCTAAAAACTGGTTGAATACTTAGTGTCGGTTCCGGATCCTGAACTCGAACAATTGAGGATATTTTGGACTGTGAGAGCTTCTTTTGAAGAATTTCATAAATTGGATTATCCCGCTTAACAATAGTAGGTCTCTCTTCTTTTATTGGCTTCGATGTTTCTACTATCTTGGGTTTCTTCTCGTCCTTAACACCATGAGTATGAACTTTTGGCGCAACTTCTTCAATTGGCGTATCTTCTATCTGAATCATTGATATTGTTGGTTTGATTGACATTTGATATTTCTTGCACAAAAAATATAGACACCATCTTTCAACATCCCTAAAAGTAGGTACAGAAATCCACTGAACTTTGCCTGTAGTCTCATCTCTTAAGCCAAAAGATGGTTGCTGACCAATTGCTGGAATAAGAAAGTTCATCATGTTACTGATATATATACTATACTTAGCACCATCTCCCTCATATAAGCTAAAATTATCACCAGAAAACCGAGCAATTACTGGTTTTGGAAACTTATTTCCAGGCAAAGTTGCTATCACGTGTTCTTCTGCAAAAATTTGTACATTCTCAACAATTTTGTACATCTCATTCAGAGAAAAAGAAGAATTAATAGATAATTTGTGAAAAGCATCAATAGGCTGATTTGATGAAGAAAGAATTGTAAAAGATGGAGAAAAATCAACATTGGAGTTAAACATCAAAGCATTCTTATTATATTTTGTGTCTTGGCCAACAGCTGATCCGTAGTTTGTTAAAAGAGCAATTCCTTTGATAGGACTGCCAATTTCTAAAAACAAAAACCTAATGGAGCAATCATAATCGAAAGGCTCTTTCCCTTCTTGTATAACACTAAATTTATAAGAAGCTGAAGCTGATTGTAAAAAATTATTAAAGGCATCCATTCACCCAAAAAAAAATGTACTGTGAACACAATATTGCAGTTTAATAACATGCTTATTTAAGCAGATCGGTGTTCAGCGGGGCAACCAATCTATCAATAGACTTTGCAGCTTCATATATTTTAGTCCAGTTATTCTTTAATAAGCCATACGCTGCGGCTTTCTGAGTCTTTATTAATTTATGTTGAGAGTATATCTTGTTGAAACATACAGAATCGATGTCTGATAAATGATGAAGTGCAACCAAAGCATTATTTTGAATACAATCATCCCAGTGTCCTTTTGAGGCTTCATATAATTTTTCAATTAAAGAAGGAAAGACAAGCAAAGAATTTGTTCGAATAATCATAGAAAAACTCTTATTAAATATGATATCCAATGCTGCCTCAGCAATATCGGTATTTAAATCTATAACACATTTTCCAATAAGTTTGAATAAATCGACCGCAACTTTGGGAGAGACATGAGTTTCAAACTTTGTAGTAATTTCGGAAAGAACAGATAAAAAGTGTGATTGTTTGAGTCTATCAGATTTCGGCCAATGATTAATCAAATAGAGAATTGTTGGTGATAGAATCAACATTTGTTTGCTGATATAAATCTTCAGACATTCACACAAAACTTTGCTGTATGAAGGATAGTCGGGGAGAACATGCAAAGGAATTATATACTTAAAATAATAAGTTACATGCTCTGGATTTAATGGAGAAACAAATCCTGATGCTACACTATTAAAGAATTGAATTAGTTCAGATGAACAATTTCCATTAGAAAAATACAATCCAATAGCTTGTCTTACGAAATCTCGGACAGACATAAACTTTGTATATATAGAATATAAAATATCCCGCACAACTATTCGTTCTCTCTCATCAGGAGATCCACAATTAGCTACTAAGCGACTAATAAAAGGTAATGAAAGCTCATTAATTGCCTGAGCACAATTGAAAGAAGAAGTCAAACAATTATAAATAAGTGATATGTGAGGCCATGCAGAATCTTGATAAGAGTCTTTGGTATCTAAAACATAATTTCTATATATTTTTGGGAAAGGACGAAACAGATTCACAGATATCATGTGAAAAAATGATGTCATTGTTTGCTGCTGCATTGTGTGAACGAGATGAGGTATGTTAAACGCTGATATGAGTTGCTTTAAAAACAAAACTTTCATATCTTTTGCTTTTCTATCGGATGATTTCGAAGAAAAATCGCAAAGTTGGCAGCATTCCTCGCATTTTGCTACAAATAGAGCTTGCTGATCTTTGGCAGGAGTTTCAACAAATAATTTAACATTTTTAAAATTAATTTCTTCTGATACGCAAAGTGTCGAATAATTAACAGTAGAATTAACTTGTAAATCTAACTCGGATTTCGGAATGGCTCGCTTCTCGATTTTTTTAGGAGCATTTGATGATCGTTTCGCTGGCCTCTGTTTACTACTCATAATACTATTTTGTCACTTTTATTTGCCTCAATCACGAGGACGTTGAAAAAAATCACCCACATTTAAAAAATTTGGGCACGTTGAAATAAATTTTTCAAACTATCATACCGCTTTTTGTGAGAATTATGCTTTTTTCTGGCATAATCTTCCTGATTGAGAAGGTTCTGGGAACCCAAACATGTCACCAGTCTTCTCAATTTCAATGATGTAAAAAATTCAAAAAAATAACGAAGTTCAAATAAATTTTTCATTTTAATTATGAAACCAATAAACACTGATCAAGATAGTGTTCATCGAAAGAGAAACTTTACTATTGTCGAAGATGCAGCTTTATTGCAGCTTGTTCATCAGTTTGGTATTGGAAAATGGAAAGAAATTGCTTCTCATATACCAGGAAGAACAGATAGACAGTGTAGAGAGAGGTATAAAACATATTTGGCTCCAGGAATCAGAAATGATCCTTGGAGTCCAGAAGAGGACGACATTCTGGCCCAAAAAGTTAAACAATATGGACAAAAATGGGCAATCATTTCAAAGTATTTGAATGGGAGGACAGACAATGCTATAAAGAATAGATACCATATTCACATTATGCATCGCCCTCATCCACGAAAACTAAAAGCTATAAAAGAAAATGAGAGGAAAGCTATACACGAAGAGAAGAATAACATTCTCCAATCAACTCTCGATTTCGATAACTATTTCTTCGATCCAGAAGATGGGTCAATGTTCATCTATGAGTAAACTTCATTATCACTGACATGTTAGTTAAAACAGTAAAATGCCTCCCAAAGTTTCTACTATTACAAATGTTATAGCCCATGACGGATTGGTTAATTCAATTTGCGTTGGAGATAGAACTTCGATGGTTTATGCAACTGGCGGGGCTGATAAAGTTTTAAATCTATGGTCTCTTACTTCAAACACGCCTCGAATTACCTTTGGTCCATTTGCTTCTTTTTTCACTTCTTGTAAATTTAATTATTTAGAAGACAAAATTCTCTGTGGGAATAACGGTGGGACCGTTATGCTATTTGAATTGGAAGATATGAAGTGTGAATCAACATGGTCTGCGCATAGATCAGCTGTGAATAGCGTTGTATTTCATCCTGAAAGGGAAAATTTACTTTTTTCATGTGGATATGATGGAAAACTCTCTATCCTCAGTACATCACAAAGGCTTCCTGTCAATTCTTTCTCTTTGCACAAAGGATCCGCAAATTGTGTTTCCGTGTCTGGTGATGGAAGATATGCAGCTACATGTGGTGATGATAAAACTGTTAGGATATATGATGTTGTTGCTTCTAAACAAATAGTTAAATTCTCTTCCCACACTGAAAGGGTTAAATCTGTTCAGTTCCATCCTAAATATCCTATTCTTGCCAGCTCAGGGGAAGATAGATCTGTTAGGTTTTATGACTTGGAAACAAACAAAGAGATCCCGGTCTCATTCCCCCTTGATACAAAACCGGTTGATGTTATTCGGTTTTTCCCTAATGAACCAATTCTATTATCAATATCATCAGACAATATGAGGCTATTTGGATGGAATCCTGCTGAGTTTTATGATCAATGTCCATTAGGATTTGATTCTGTTCATGATTGTTCAATTGTTGACGATACAATCATGATAGCATCTTCATCAAAAGAGAAAGCTTTGATTCACAAAGTCAAAATCAACACATTCAAGCCATTTTCATTGAAATCGGTTAAAAGCCTACCATCTTTCGAAGCCCAAGAAAATCCAAAAGTATCTCGTGTTCCTACTCCGAAATTAATTGATTATTCAGCATTATCTAAAGCCCCTGATAATGAACCAGAAGAAGATAACATTCGACAATCATCAAGGGGCAAAATTGCAAGAGCAAAATCAGTAGAATCAGAAGACGCTCCCAACACCAGCGAAGTTTATGCATATTTTCGTAATGATAGAGCACCATTTATGTCTCATATGAATGAAAGATACTCCCGTTTTGCCAGATTATATCATGAAATACAATCACTCGGCATTATCGGAGCATTTGAAAAATGCAGACAGACAAATGATTGCCTTGAAGAACTTCTTATGCTTGTGAACAAAAAGCCGTCAATGTTAACGTTAGATCTCGCTGTTCATGTTTTAGAGGTCACAGTTGTATTGTTTAAAAACCTTCCAGAGGTTTGTGTTTCGACTATCGAAATTGTTATGGAGGCATTTGGGAAATTGGCATATGCAACACTTCAAATGCAATCCAAAGGTGTTGATGTTGCTCTTGATGAAAGAAAACTCAAATCAGAGTTGTTTGTTAACGCTTTTAAAAAGGCTGCCCCATTACTGAGATCTATTGGAACAGGAAGATCTCAAGTAGCAAAGAAAGCACAAGAATTGATGAATGAATGGAGAGCTTTGTCGAAATAGTGTTTAATAAAAAATGATAGAAGGATCTCAACCTGAAGAAGTTTACCAAAACTGTATTAAATCATACTTAAAAGAGATTAAAGATCTAAAGTCTTTATTAAGTGAAAACACGAAACGAGATAATCTTTTAAAAGAATCGAATAGAGAGATTAGTGAAAAATATGAAAAATGTTCACTTGAATTGAAAAAAAGAGAGGAAAGGATCCTGTATTTGGAGAAATATGCCCGAGAATGTTCTCAAAAAATTAATTCTATTGAAAAAGATGCCAAGGAACATATTGAATCCATTAATCAGAAGTATGATTTAGAAAAAAATCAGTTGCAAATGGAGAAATCTGGCTTAATCAATGAATGTACAAAGTTGAAAAGCTTTGCAGAAGAATCGATTCAGAATCTAGAAAGATACGCAAAGGAGATTATCAAGCAACGTGAGATGGTTGTTGCATCAACTGATGAACAAGGAAAATTACAAAGGGAGCTTATTAAAATGAAAACATTGTTGATAGAAAAAGACTTAACAATTAATAATGTTATATCAGAGAATACATCATTAAAAGAACAAATTAGGGACTCATCAAGACAAAACACGGAATTAGAAGCGCAAAATACGGAAACAACAGCTATCATCAGTGATTTGAACACAAAAGTGGATCAATTCGAATTATTGTCCCAGCAAATGGAAGAAATGAGTGGTACACTTCAAAAAGTAATGGAAGAGAGAAGCATTCTCCAAATAGAACTAGCTAAAAGTGAAGCATCAAGAATAGCATCTGATGAAATGATCCAAACTCTTCAAGATTCATATTCCGGAATGAGTATCGAAGATGAGCACAACATTGATATATCTAGTGAAATACAAGGTGTTGTTCAGCAAATGAACAATAAGCACCAAAAACTCAAATCGAAATATAGAAAACTTAAGAGTAAGTATCAGGACTTGGTTAAACAGCATGTCTTTACTTTGGATGAGTTACAAGAGTGTAATGAATTAATATCAAAGGAACGACAACAATTCTCTGAGTCTTTGGCTTTAACATACAAACATCATAGGCTACAAATAGATGAAATATCTAACCGGATTACAAGATCAAAAGATGCATATAAGACGGATTTGAATACCTTATCTGAGAAGCAATTCAATAGAACCGAGAATGCAATAAGTGATGATTCATTTCAAGAACTTAATTCAAGATATACACAATTAATGTTAGATTTTCAATCTTTAAGCGAAAAATCTGCAAAAAGTAGTTATCAACTTGAGAAAACAAAGCATGTTTTATCTGATCTTCAAAAACAGTATCAGATGAGTGAATCAAAACTCTTTGAAAAAGAAAATGTTATTTCTGAATTGAAAAAGAGTAACAATAAATGATTTGTTTATTCCAGATCGCAACCGATTTTTGAACCATATGTCATGATCCTTTCAAGAACGGATGTTGTTGAACAACAATCGTTTTCTTTTATTGACGAAATTACAGAACCCAGGCATTTATCTGCAATACTTTTAGAAGAATGATAAACAGATGTTCTTGAACTGATAAACTCGAATACAATTCCATTATTGGGATTTACTTGATTATATGTATTTCTGATATGTGATAAGAAAGTATCATTACCATCAATAATAAAAACAATAGTTTTCCCATTAATTTCATTGTTATACACAACCTGGTTAATACTATTGATTAAACAAAAAATCCTTTCAATATCATCCCCGAAGTTAATAATAATTACTTGTGACATCATTAATAAAGAATCTATAATAGAACTAAATATATTTTCGTTGAAAGTTAATGATATATGGGAAAAGAATACATTCGCATAATTTGTGACTGAAGAACTATCAATTGTATTTGTCTTATTATCAATAAATGAGTCGTTTGATACAATAATTGGTAATGTAACATTTCCAATAGTAAATGACCCAGAATCCTGGTTTAAAAACGGTAATCCTGACAGATGTGAAATGATTTGAGAACTGTTTGAATAATCCAAATCAACTATTGTGATAGAAGATGAGGGGCAATTTTGTAACAACCGTGCATAAGGAAACACAGGGAATAATGATTTATAAAAAAACTGTCTCTCATTATTATTGATAAACTCCTTGGATCTGTTTCCCTTAATTCTGGAGAACCATGTTTTAGGCAAATTAAAGAATCTAATTAGTAAAGAAGGGAAATTATATGGAATTGGGATATCTTTAGACCTTTCAAACATTGTATCAAAAACATTAGAATTCACAGGCATGAAATCAATTCTAATTGGAAATAGAATACCATCTTGAGATACTTTCCCTAAAGTTTCATTCAAAGAATCTAATAGACTCATATGTAGCTGCGTTGATCTCAGAATAACATCAACTTGAGCAGATTCAATCGGATAAAAAGATTTTGTCGGTAAACAAATTCTTTCGATTTCAGACAATCCAAACCTTTCTAAATTATTTGTTATTAGGCAATTTACATTCTCGTATGAAAAACTGGAGGAATAATCTGGTTCATAATACTTATAACTAGGAATGAATGGATTATTAGAATAATCATCAGACGTTAAAACATGAGTTGCAAGTCCATTACCATAGAAAACAACATCAGTACCATTAATGCTCACTGTTCCTATTCTTAAAGATGTTGATATTCCGATTTCTTTACACAAAGGCTTTCCATCTACAACAATATAAATACTAGCTTTTTGTTGCTGTGGGTTGGTTTTCAGGTATAGAACCTCCTTTTCTTTATAATAAGTTAAGCCAAATGGAATTATCCCTTTGTCTATAAGAATATTGTTGGTAATTCTCAGTAATTCAAGTGTAACAATATTAAACTTGATGATGTGTGGAAGACTATTATTATCATTCATTATGTTACATAATACTATTCCATTGTTTCTAAATGTATCAGTAATGATTCCATTAAAAGTTGGTTTGAATGGGTGAAAATACATGTTCAAACAATCCAATGAGCGTTCAGCTACCAGATTCAAACACTTATGGTCATTCATAAACATGTATGATGATAGTATTGTAGAATTATTCTGCTTATAAAGAAAATTCAGCGTCATTAAATTACTTGAGAAAGATGACATCACATCTGTCTGGTTATCAACAAATGTATGGATAATTTGTGGTGAATAACCACAAAAACCATTTTCTAAATACAATACAACCCAAATTAATCCATTGAAGGAAACAATTAATACTCCATTTGGCACAACAAATGCATTTTGAATAATTATAAACTCAGGCTGGCAACAAAGCTTGGCTCTTGAATTCCCAAATAATGATGGATTTCGATCGATTGAACTATTATTATTAGTTATGTTATAGAATAATAAATCATTGCATACATTAATCTTAGAATTCATGACTAAACAGTATTTATTCTCGTTATCAAGATAAAACTCATCTATTTCGAATCTATCTATAATTCCTTTTCCCTTTTGGAGAGAATCGATTAATAATTGACATTTCTTTTGATACGTTAAATAATCTAATGGGACCCTTCCTTTCCTTTTTTGGATAATACTCATTTCATTATAATGCTCAAATGCATTGTAAACACATTCAAAATCCAATTCTATTGGTTTAACTAAAACCAGCCTCGATAATATCTCTAAATATACAATTTCTTCCTTAATCTCTTTTTCAAATAAGTCAATAATAAACTGAGACACGTCACTGATATCAGCAAAGTTATCGTTAGGTCGATTAATAAACTTGGATTCTGGAATTTTCAGATGATTTGCCTTCTTTAATTCCTCCCAATAAATATGGTATATCATTTTGACCCAATACTGGAAAAACCACAAAACAAAATCCCTTCCATTTTGCAAAAGCCTAGTAAAACTAATAAATGAATCATTGTATATCTTTTGACCTTCTGCCTTCTTTTTCAACAAATCTTTCATATTACGAATTTCTTCAGATGACTCTGGCTTCTTCTTACTTAGAAATAGTAGTCTACAACCAATGCACATTTGTTTTGCATTTTCAAGCGCACTAAACATAGATTCTGGCTCAATTTCGTTTGTTGAGCAGCAAATATCACAATGGTTGGTATCCTTTTTTGAAGAAACTATATTGACGGCTCTTTTTGTTAACTCAATTGCTCTTTCTATCCATATGTGTAAACCCTTAGAATTGTATTCATTGATTATACATTGAAGTTCATCTTCAACAGATTTATAGGAGAATAATATCGAATTCATTGGATGAGAATTCCCTTGATTTTTACGAATATAGCTAAATATATTGAAAACAACAGGATCAATATACCTCTTTCCATTATTCGTTGGGATGTTTTTAAATTGCTTGGTACTTATCCAATTTATATAGTCATCTGCCTCATAAATTGTCTGGAAAAAGTTTATTTGTTTAGGAACAAACTTTTTCCTGACAAAACATGTAGAAACACCAGATCCATATACAGAATAATCATCAAAACCAGATAAGTTGGGGAGAATTCCTGGTATTCGGTTCAAGTATGAGGATTCAACCTCCTTTTCTTCGGGGAGAATCAAAGTACTAAGACATGCTCGTTTGAAAAATGCTAGAGCATACTCTGTTGCCGGTGAAAACAAAGGATCCATTGGAGATATGTTATTTGGTACAATATAAATCAAAAGAAACCTTTCAGGAATATTTTTCAATCCCATTCCTAGAATAACAGGATTTGTGATTTTGTTCAGGACTTCATGTTGGTTCCCAGAAATCTGAAGCAAGTTGTTAATATCACTGATTTTACCGATAATTCCGGTCACAATCTTCGTATTAAACATGAATCTAAGCTCTTTAAAATTCTTTTCTGATGATTCTTTATCAGTAAAAGACAAGAAATCAGTAGAAAACAATGGCTTTTTGTACATTGTGTTGAGAAAATAGGAAAAGGTATCATTATACCATTTTGGCTCCCACTTTCCATTAAATAAAAAGTCGCAAAGCAATTGGGGCTGATTAATATCAATTTCAAATTTGCAGAAAGGGGATCTTTTGTTAATGCTGACATCGATTTCATACAAAGTGGAAATCAAATAGTATTTTTTCGGTGAAATATAGAGATGGTATTCCAATTCATGGAGAGGTAAATGTAGATCTGATCTCCAAAGGCAAAATCCCAAATTCGTTGGGAAAAGAATCCCTACTTTGGTATTTTTGTAGTTTTCATCGGTTAATTCAAAAACATTTGTTTCAGTATTCTGTTCCTGTGACCAATTCACCATTCCAAACAGCAATCCCCATTTCATTGCCAATTCCAAAAGATTTTTACCTTGGATACTATCTGGAAAAAATGTTTTAGAAATCTCAAGATTGTGAATTTGGAAAAAGCTTGGAATACTTTCATAAAACAAAGAAGGAATATATTCTCTTCGATCCTTATCTAATGACTCAATATAGTCATAGTTCACTTCTTCTTCTCCTTTGTAAAAACCAGGAAATGAGTTCCCAGAGTGCTTATAATGAAAATGTACAAAATCCATTAAAAATTTACGTTAGAGAACTCCAAAGGGTTCTATTAGTGCTTCTGGCTTAATAATATCATAATTCTTTATAGTTTTTACAATTTCGTTCTTCTAGGTGTTCTAGATTTTGTGCTGGTAGTTTTTGGTCTGCATGAAGTTAGATAAAAAAATGTTTTTTTGTCTGTTGGGGGTGGTGGCTTGATATCATTAATCTTGCTTTGAACAGCTTCAATTATTTTATGCTCAAATTCCCTTGATTTGTTTTTGATGATTTCAATGAAACAATTTTTATCTTGCTCATTAACAGAAAATGCAGAACATGCTACTATTGCACGATTTTGAATGATTGACAAATTGTATTTGGCTTCTCGAATTAGCTTTTCATTTGTTTCTTTTGTTTTGGTCTTGGATTGTAGGACTTCACATGATTGTGTTTCCTTGATCTCAATTACTCTATTGTGATGATTGGATTCTAATCCTTCTATTTGGGATTTTAGCTCTGGTTCATTTTTATTTATGAACTCTGTTATGATGTTATTATACAATTCCTGTGCTTCATTGTGGAGTCTTTTTGCCTCAGTAAAATTCCCAATTGTTGCAAATCTTTTTGATTTCGATAATATATGATCCCTTTGAAATTCTGCTTCTCTTTGGCATTGTTCCATTTTGTTATTATATGTTGTTTCTAACTCGTTTACACTTCTTCGGAATTGATTTTCTTCATTGGAAATCTGATCTTGAAAGCAAAGAACAGTCCCTTTTTCAAAATCTCGGTTTTTAATATCTTCTTTCTGATAATGAATTAGAAAATCATTCATATATTTTTGCATGTTTATCTCCATTTCCTTTTTTATTGCTTCGAATCGAATTTTTGACTGTTTACTCTTATTCTTCTCAATTTCATTATTTAATGTTTCTGCATATTCAAAATCATAATTGTCGATGGCTTTCTTCTTTTCGAGAATGAGTTCAGTCAGATCTTCATCATCTCTTTTTAAACTTGATGATAAATCCAAAACGAACATTTACTTTGGATAGTTTACAATATCTGTTTTGTAAACCAGTTAATTGAACTTCACAATTTTGACTCAATATCCAAGACGTTAGTGGGGAAGGACCCTCTTTCTTTGGTTCTTAAATTAACACCAGTGCATTTTTCCTTAAACATGTAATCAATGTACACTAAATCACCTGCAAGTACAATTATCTCACCTGGTGCTTGTGGTTTATGATCTAATATACAATGAACTGTTGTGGCAATTGAGGTACTACTGGAAACAGATTGTGTTACAGGCGTTACATATGATTTTGGAAACATTCCTCTTTTTCCATTGCATTCACCATCCCACCATCCACTTGTATGCATTAGTAATACCCTAATTTTGTCTCCTTTTTCAAAACAAAGATCTCCTGGCTCTTCACTGTAGAAATCTGTTTCTGCTGTGACAATAATTTCTTTTTCTTCTGGAGACATTTTTTTATTAGGATCAAAAAGTTGCTGAACTGTTCTCTCGGTTTTATCTTTAATGTCGTATGACTCAAGATCCTCCAACATTTTTGAGGTAACATGTGTTTGAGCTGAGCTTATTTGATTTCGCATACGTGTATAATTGGAAGAGCTTTTGTGCATCACTTTAAGCCTATTCGAGTCAAATTCTATGAATTGTGAGTGAATCATCGGTGTTGTTCTACTTTGCTGTCTTGATGAAACTTCAATTGCCTTTGATAATTTGGTCTTGTACTCATCATTGAGTTTCTGACAATACTTCTTCTTTTTTTCAAGTTTTTCACCATCTAGAGTACTGCATTTTGATGTTTCTGACTCGAGCAAAGCTTCATGCTTATCTAATGCATTGCATAGTGATCCGATTTCATCAATATCCTTCTCTAAATACTTTTTCAATATTTTAACTTTTTCTCTTTGGGTTTTTTCAGATATCTCGTTCGGAGTCAGAATTTCATTTTTAATTTGTCCTGCCAGAATGTTATTCATTTCTGCTTCTTTTCTTATATCATCAATAATAGCACACTCGATAGGGTCATTAGGGTCAAAAACGTTGGGAATTATTCCTAATAACATTGATGAGTATTGTTGAGCAATCTGTGCTCGCTTCTTAATCAATGTCATAGAAACATCATAATTATCCATCCCTGATTTGACTTTACTTTGAATTCGTAAAATTATATCTAATAGAGATCTGGGTGTTGCCATTGAAAAATTGACAATTTGTAAACATTTCGGGTGATACAAACAGGGTATTTGATGGTGCTATTGAGGACAAATCGGAGGAAATTTCTATTAGAAAACTGTTTCACATTGATGAATGATTGCCAACCATCAAAAAAAACAGATTATGAAGTCATTGTGAAATGTTTTGGATCAGTATACTTGACAGAAATGGGGTTTATAACATGAAGATGGGGTCTTTATTATTCCATAAATCGGGCATGAATTATCGCCAGAGCAACTGATTATCGAAGCAAATACAATATGGGTGCCTTTTTTCAACATTACTCGGTTCTGAATACAAGAAAATATATATTCTACCTTCAAGAAAAATGTCTGAAGATCCTTTAAAATATCACATTTAAAAGATGTTGCCTCTGGACAACTCGATATTAATGGATATTTCAATAGAAAGCTTTGAACTGATGTTGTGATTATTCTATCATTCTGGTCTTTGCTGGCGGTGTAACTTATTTGAAGAGGAGAAAGTACGGCACAATACTGTTTCAATTTGTTTTTTAAATAAAATTTTTGATCCTACACAGAGTGTACAATGTTTATTATGGAATCTATAATGGAGTTTAAACTACTTATTTATTAAGATGGTGCAATTCGAGATGGATGGTATTGATTGTTATGAAAATCACTCAATTTGTTTTTTGGCCATTTTTTCCTGATAATGTCTTTGTATTATGTTTCAAAAACTCAGAAGACGCTTATTTCCATATGATGTTATAGAGGTCAAAGTTCCTCTATATTGAGGAACCTCAAAACCAATTTTTTATTGTGAAAATTTGAAAAAAATGATGATAAATTGATTCACCAAAATATTAAAAAGCACTCTTTTTTTAAGGCTACATTAATGGAAGCATGTTTTTGAGAATCTGATATTGATATCCTGATTTAGAAGAATATATGTTTTCAGAAATACAATACTCAATTTGCCCCCTCTTCCTATTGAATAACACAATTGGCACTATTTTGTTGTGAATTTCATTTAAATCACGGAGATATCATTAATTAAATAATTCTGACCACTTTTTTGATTACCAAGTGAATCAAACACATGAAGTACAGGGAATTAGAGAATTTCCCTCTTCTCACAAAAACTCTCTTTAGAAACATTTGGCAAATTTTTTTGGAAATTTTAAAAAAATTTTTGACTTTTATGTCTATCAATAATTGTGAATCACATCATGTTGTCAATAAATACTTCATTTTTATTATGAATAATCAAATGAACTGTGTTTATATTGGTGATCTTCCACTTGATACTACTGAAGTATTCATTGAGGAAACACTCTTAGGTGATTATGAAGGAATATCCAAAATAAAATTATTCAGGAAAACAAATGAAACTTATTGCTTTGTTTCATTTTTTTCCGAAGAGATGGCAAAAAAGGTTATCATGGAAATGAATTACACCAAAATATATGGAAAACCAATTAGAATCTTACCAACAGATAATGAGACTATGGAGATAATTCGAAGCAAATTGGGAAACATAATTATCTGGGGATTTGATGAAGATATTGAGCCCAGCCAGCTCCATGAAGCTTTTTCAACATATGGAGAGGTAATAAGCTGCAAAATCCCCATGTCAGTGAAGAATGGAAAGTGGGTTAGTGATGGATATGGATATGTTCAATTCTGTGAACTTCAAAATGCATTAAAATGCATTAAAGAACTAAAGTGTGCATCGATTAATGACAAACCAATATTTTTGTGCGAATCAATCAATCAAAGCCGAGGTTTTAAAGCATTCCTGAGAACCAAAAAATAAATGGATTTGGTAATTAAATCAACCCCAGAATTCACAAACAAGAATATCTCTTTATCCCTGTTCTAATTCTTCCAAAGTCATTCGTAGAACACATTGATTATTAGTTGAAGAAACAAGGATGATAATGTTGATCAAGGTCAAATTAAATGACTTAATCTGAAGAAAATTTGGGTAAATACTGGTAGGACAGTAAATGAACGATCAAAATTGAACAAGAGCTCTCAGATAAACTTTGCAACAACATGTGGAAAAATTTAAAAACAGAAGCTTCTCAACACATAATATTCATGATTCCAAAAATTATTTAACGCCAAAATAACATCATTTTAATGAAAATGAAAATATTTCATTCAGATATTGTTTCTTTGAAAGATCATGACTCATTTAAGAAACATCCAAACATGGGGAATTGAATTTTTTGTACATGATTATTATGAATAATTAGTTTGTAATTGTGGTTGAATTATTATTCCCTCCATTATTATTTAATTCAGTGGATAGGTATTTTAAAACATTTTCAATGATACAATGACTTTGTTCGAAATATTTGTTACAATTACCAACAGCCCTGAATAAAACATTTTTTGATAGGAATTGTGGGGGTTCAGTTTCATGCCATTGGACACTTGGGAGAAGATTGATTTGAAAATCAAGAAGCCCTCATTCTTCCTAAAAAGTTGAATGTTCCTTGTTGGATCCCTGGAACATTAAGAAATTGCATATTGAAAAAGGATCCTATTCATTATAAGAATACCATGTTAATAAGTGTTATTTCTTCCTCTATACTGCCAAATTTTATGATTATGGGAAAACAACATGCTCAGATTGTATTAAAATTCTCAAAAATTAAATCAATCATTTTATATTGCATGATTTGGATTATCTCAAAATGATTGAATAATTTTAACTTTAATGAGTAAAATTCAATGGATTTAAAAAGAATTTTGATAAATCATCTTGTTTTTTCTTCTTTAATTCATCTGGGTGTCAAGAAAAAGGAAACAATTGATAAATATCTTTATTACCATATGAAATGATTCGAAAATTAATTTCAACATCACAACAATTAACCATTATTGATATTAAGATTCTGTTGATCTCATAATACATTCCCAATCTTGGAGAAAATAGAATCAAAGCCTTTAGATGATTAAAATGGTTACTTAATGTAATTATTTAACATGAATTATATCAGTAAAGAGTCCCCATACTCATTAGAGATACAATAACAGGAATGAATGATATTTCAATGGAATCATTGTTTGTGTATATGCAATGTGTTGGTTCAGGGGGTATTGTTTGTGCTGCTGTGTGAATGCATTGATCAAACATTGGTGTGTTTTCTAATGTGGGAGCAGGAGTAGGGACATCACAGTAGGCTGAAGAAAAGTGATGATGCTCAAAAGTGGGAACAGGAGCGAGACTTGTGATTATTGATGACTTGATAATGGCATTACCATCAACTAAATTACCAAGATGATTGATCCAACAATTCGTGATAACAATGCTTTTGCTGAAAAGGGTTTGAAGATTATTGTAGAAAACGCAATCATCAACTGAAATTTGTCCACTATTAGAATTAATCACACCTTCACTTGTTGCCATATTGCTAACAAAATTCGTATTTGTAATCGTACTTGGATTGCCACAACTATCAAATAAAACACAATTACAGGTGGCTGAATTGTTTGCGATTGTAGAAAACTTAATCATTGAAGCATTATTCGAATAATAAAAATATAAGCTAGATGCCTGATATGGATTGTTCTTAGAACTATTCATGCTATTGATAAATACACTACCACTATAAATATATACAATACCCCTCTGAATTGTTGATTCTGGTGTTTTCGGAGAGTGGAAAACAGAGACAAATTCATAAATGTGATTTCTATTTGAATTGAAGTATACAAACATACCATAGCTTCTCGAACTTCCTCCACAATTACATTGTGTGACACATACCTTTGATATAGCACAGGCTCCCGAATAGGATTGGAAATAAATGGCGCCTCCATAACCGTAATCATTCGAATAGTATGCACTAACATTATAAAAAACACAATTTTCGACCACAAAATTCACAAAACCTTTAGTAAAATATATTACTCCGCCGCAACCAGCTACTTTATAATTTGAAAAAAAAACAAATCCGATATAGTATTTTGCTTGAGGATTGTCGATTCTTTGCAAACAAAGAAGATCTGGAAAAAAATCAGAGAAAACAGATAATATTTTAATATTAGTTATTCGAAAAAAACACATTAACACCATTCTGTTATTCGCAAATATATTTTTTGTCACCCAATTTTTTCATTTTCATATTCTGTGTTTTTCTCTATGAATTATGGACTTAATAATATTTCTATTTCGTTATCATATTCATCATAATCTCTACTATTTGGAACCAATCAAGAATTCTCGATTTGATGACTAGATAGGCCATTAAATGGTTATCAAATCAAAAATGTTTTTCCTTTAATCTAGTCATTGAAAACTTGTTCTTAATAAATTTTCGTTATTACTTCATAGTTAGTTTCCACCAATTGTGGAGTTCACGAAGGATCATAAATTTTACCTTCTCATAAAACACTTTAAGTTCAAATAAGATACAACAATCATTTTTTTCGCTAGATTGTATTTCTGTAAGACATTTAATACTTTTATATATGCTTTTTTTTACATAAATATCAATGAGAGAGGATAATGCTGAACAATAACTCTCCTCAGAACATATTTTAAAAAACATGAGGGAGGAAATCAACGAACAATACAAGAGCTTAAGATTAAAACATTTCTTTAAGTTTCTTCTTATTCTATCATATAGAACAACTCCAATCATTACATTGGTGAAATACACAGCATTTAACAAAACCAGAATAGATAGTGAATATATTCCACATCTTTTCTCAATCTGAAACCATATATATCAGGTTCAGTGGTTAATGATCCAGATGATGATAAAAGCCTTTTCATCCAGTGTGATTCTCCAATTTTGTGGAATTCATATGATTCCCATCAATTATTAATTACCGATTTGGTTCAACCCCCTTGGAATAATATCAAGGTTTCTAATGCGATGGTGAAACATCTGTAGTTCTTGTTTCATATAAATTATTGAATAATGTTGGATTAACACCCAGAGAATTCTCTATTTGTGAACATTGATTCTGTATATATGTAATTTTTCGACAGATTAATGCCTTCTTCCAAATATGTGAACAATTCTTAAAGAGTTCGATTTTTGAAATCATTATATAAATTTATTAATGCCCTTTTCTATTTAGTACCTTTGATATCCCCATGAATTTGATTAACTCTTGTTAAAATTGAATTCATAACCAAAACAACAGAGATTATATTACCGAATGATTTTCCAATTTCTCAGAATTATTTATCATCTTTTTTACCTATTATTGTCAGTTGAGGCGTTATGATAATGTTGATTCTTTATCCCTGTTCCTGATTTTTAACTTAAAAAAGCAAACTCTTTGTAAGAAAACTAGTTTCTACGCCATTAATAAAATATGATGAATATCCCATTTCGGCAAATCTCAATATTCACAAGAAATTCTTAACAATTGATTTAGAATGAGAAAAACATGACAATGATATTTTTATGGTATTCATAAAAGTTCAGATCAAAAACAACATGTATTGTACCTCATAATACAAATCACCCATCTTCGCAGATTTCTTCGAGATGGGAGAAAAATTTTTGATCCAAATTTGGAAAAAATGTCGATTTATCCCTCAAGAAGATACCATCATGTTTTAACACTAACAAAATTCAAAATGAATACTTTATATCATTGATCATAAATTGCCAATATTTATTAAGTGTAGTAAATGGAACAAGGATTTTCGAAGATCAAGAGCAAAGAAGGTTTTAAAAAGACAATTCAATTAATTATGTCGGGATCACTCATTGTCGATAATCAGTTGTCGATAGTTCCTTTGTCATTATTATTCGGCGAATTTGTTGCTAGACTTAATTTTCACGTAACTGATATGCGATTACACATTTTTGGCCAGAATATTTTATATGTGGAAAATAATGAAGGAATATTATTCGAATATTGTCACAAAAATATGGTAGAAAAAACTAATGGAAAAGGAATGAAAGCTAGATTCTACATAATTGAAGATCAATCAACGATAATTGAAAATATTTCTGAATTCATGAGATTAAATGGGAATTCAATCATCAGAGGAGTGTGCACATCGCAAATCAATATTAAAAATGTTGAATACAACGATTTTGATGGTGATAATTTCGTTAAATTGTTATTTAAAACATCCTCCGCGCCAGCAAGAATAAATATTGATTGCATTAATGAAAGATATTCCCTAATTGTGAATGAAATAATCAATGATGACATTGTAAGGAGTAATCAACCAGTGATAAATATCAATACTTCGTTAGAAATTAATGCTAGAATAAATTCATATAGAAGGATCGATGAACTAATCAGAGAATCATATGCTTTATATGAAAGAACGAATAATTTCTGTGAACTTATAAAAGAATTATTACATGATACTAATATAAGTATAGAAAGATATATACCAATGGAGGATTATTTCGATTCAGTAATAAATTATGATGGAAATTGCAATAAGAAATTATTCATAACAAAAATTTATTCCTGTGTTTATCCAGATCATAGACCTATTCTTATCGATTCATATGGAAATATTCTTATATCTAAAATATTCCTGTTAAGACAATATTTATCTGTTTTAACCGAGTGGATTCTTAAGATAAGAACTTATCTGTCTTAAGCAATTATTTCAGGTGACTCAAATAAATGGAATAAAACTTAATTGAAAATGCAGGCATCCTACTGTTTGATATTCCGAAAAAATATATAATAGAGAATTATAAATCGGTGGTGTTAGAAAAGAGGATATGCAATTATAAATGTGTGATCATATTGATTTTTGCATATGGGAATGTTGTTATGTAAATACAATGCCAAATTTTGGGCCAAAAAACAAGATAACCTTTCAAAATGATGACTCTATGATGATAAATCATTTTTTGATTTAAAAATAACTCTATAGACTTGACTTTGGGTCAATTATTTGAAGATGGGGCATAAGTTGTCTTCATATCATTTCTGTGTTCAGTACAACTGATTATATCAGAGTAAAATGTTCTTTCGAAAGATATTGAAATAAGATAACAATAATATGATGAAGCTACAAGTAGTCACAAGAATCAAAGACACATAAATCAGTTCATCTTGGAGCGTATTAAAATAATTTCAATTTATGAAAACCCATCATGGGTTCTATCCCTAATGTTGATATAGAGTTAAAAAAATTATATCAGTTCATTTGAATTTTCCATTCTTTGGCACATGTATAATTTGATTCCTTTCATATTACTTCTGGTACTATCTTGATTCAACATCACAACAATTAACCATTATTGATATTAAGATTCTGTTGATCTCATAATACATTCCCAATCTTGGAGAAAATAGAATCAAAGCCTTTAGATGATTAAAATGGTTACTTAATGTAATTATTTAACATGAATTATATCAGTAAAGAGTCCCCATACTCATTAGAGATACAATAACAGGAATGAATGATATTTCAATGGAATCATTGTTTGTGTATATGCAATGTGTTGGTTCAGGGGGTATTGTTTGTGCTGCTGTGTGAATGCATTGATCAAACATTGGTGTGTTTTCTAATGTGGGAGCAGGAGTAGGGACATCACAGTAGGCTGAAGAAAAGTGATGATGCTCAAAAGTGGGAACAGGAGCGAGACTTGTGATTATTGATGACTTGATAATGGCATTACCATCAACTAAATTACCAAGATGATTGATCCAACAATTCGTGATAACAATGCTTTTGCTGAAAAGGGTTTGAAGATTATTGTAGAAAACGCAATCATCAACTGAAATTTGTCCACTATTAGAATTAATCACACCTTCACTTGTTGCCATATTGCTAACAAAATTCGTATTTGTAATCGTACTTGGATTGCCACAACTATCAAATAAAACACAATTACAGGTGGCTGAATTGTTTGCGATTGTAGAAAACTTAATCATTGAAGCATTATTCGAATAATAAAAATATAAGCTAGATGCCTGATATGGATTGTTCTTAGAACTATTCATGCTATTGATAAATACACTACCACTATAAATATATACAATACCCCTCTGAATTGTTGATTCTGGTGTTTTCGGAGAGTGGAAAACAGAGACAAATTCATAAATGTGATTTCTATTTGAATTGAAGTATACAAACATACCATAGCTTCTCGAACTTCCTCCACAATTACATTGTGTGACACATACCTTTGATATAGCACAGGCTCCCGAATAGGATTGGAAATAAATGGCGCCTCCATAACCGTAATTATTCGAATAATATGCACTAACATTATAAAAAACACAATTTTCGACCACAAAATGCAGAGGATTGATAGTGAAATATATTACTCCGCCGTAACCAGCCTTTCTAATATTAGAAAATTCGCAATCCCCAACATAGTAATTTGCTGGAGGGTTTTCTACACTTTTCATACAAAGAACATCTGGAAAAAAATCAGAGAAAGCAGATAATAAAATAAGATCCAAAATCGGCACAATAGATACTAGAAACATTGGTTGAAATGCACAAAAATTATACAATCCGAAAATTGCCAATCTCTGTAAAAAAAGTTGAGAAAACATGAATCTCTTTTACCTTTAATGTCAATTACTTACTAAAAACCATACAAAAAAGATAAAAGGAATATATGATATATCCCTGTAAGTCGGATGTCTTTTGTGTGCTGTGGAATGAAGTCAACCCTAATCCATAACAATACCTCTTGGACATTATACCTTACTGTATTAGTTAATGCAGGACCAGGAAACTGATTAGGCCAAAATTCTCCATTAATTGTTCCAATCGAATAAAACCAATTGGCAGCTCCACAACTACCATCAATTGTTGTGTAACTTGATTGACTTGATCTAACTAGCCCACCCCAAAACTGCCCCTCCCAAGAAATATAAACAGGTTCATAACCTATCGCTTTGTAACCTGTTTTCTCAATATCATCATATGGCAAAAGGGTTTGTTTCCATCTATTATATCCATCGAACTCAGGATACTCCAACAAGAACTCATAGAGATTGTATTTTTGGTAGCTACTATCAAGTATCCCCATTATACTAAACAGACCATCTTGATTAGATAATAATGCATGAGAATTATTTGCAAAATATTGCCCTGAGCCACTATAATGATGAAATATTTTCATCCATGTTGCATTGTGTTCATTCTTTGTTACAGAAATGAATGAACAAAGACTTAACAATACAAGCATAAAAAATTAATCAATTATTCAATAAAAAGAAACGTGTTAAAGAAGCTACAGCATGAACCGCCAAAATAAATTGTATCAAAGTGATCCAAATAGCCATCAGATCCTCTCATTCAAATCAATCTGGCAGAAGTAATTTTTCTCTTAAAGTATCGATAACGTTTTTGATGAATAACGAGGAGAAGCGAGTCTACCAAAACCTCTTCCACAAATATGATCGGAACAAGAATAATTTGTTAGAATACGGCGAGTTTTATCTATTTTTTAAGGTTGCGATGGCAATTAATGTGGAAGAATTATATAATAGAGGTATTCCTGAGGAACCACCCCAAGCTGATATCAGCGCATCGTATGTGAAATATATTTTTAACGGGATAGATTTCATGGGGAAGCAAGTCATTACTATTGATGACGCTGTGGAATGCGTATTTATGATCAAATCTCAGGATCCTTTATATCAAGCGAAAATATCTTTCAGAGCGTTGGACAAAGATAGATCAAGAGTAATTGAGGTGTCGGAAATAAGGGCTTCAACAGGTCTGTTTGGGCATTCTTCAATCGAAACAAAATTCTTGAGCAGGCTTGAGAATGCTCTTTCAGCCAATTCTGATAGGCTCCAGTTTTATGAATACTACAATCTCCTTTTCGGTCAAGAGATAGAGCCAACATACGACCCATATGATGGAAAGATTCCAAAAGCCTCCCAATCATCATGTTGCTACCTTCTATAATGATAAAAAGCGCAAAAAGTCAACTTTTTTTAATAATGTCAAAAGGAGTTGTTGGTCGGTGCGATATGATGTCTAGTGCACTTTTCACGAATCCATTGTCATTAATCTCTGGATCTGCAAATGCTAACTTGTTATCATCATTTCTTTCTGCATTTTTAAAGCCTTTGGACGACATATCAAATCAAGAGATAAAAATATTTTTTAAACTGACAAATTATTTGATTCTTTGGTAAAAAACAAGATAAGCATTAGGGTTGTGCGATGATCTCATACTTGTTTCCATTGCATTGGAATCATTAAATGAATACCATGTACCAAGGTGGTCAATATATGATTTGGCAGTATAGTGTCCTCCACCAAGACCGCCAAAATGCTCTGAAACAGCATAAAGCCTATACCTAAGTTTTTCTCCTCTTTGGGGACCGATAACATAAGGAGAAAAATCTATCTCATCGGGATATTCAACAATTGCATCGATTTTGCTATATCCCCAACCAGAAAGGCAAAACCTTTTGAATTGAATGATAATTGTATCAGGCAATTGCCAAATATCAGTTTTTTTCGTGGCACAAACATGCTTTTCACATTTTGGGCAATACCACATATTGTCCTTATCAAGAGGCAAAGATTTAGAAAATGTATCTAAGCACTGTTCCATTGTAAGAACAGAAGGTTGAACTGGTTGAGCAAGATTATCAACAACACTTTTATTGAGGAGTTTCCATTGAAATCCATATTCTTCCGTCATATATTTAGGATTTAGGTATACATATACATGGCGGTCTGATACATTAAGATTTTTGCGAATTCTATTAAATTCTTTCGAATCAAAAAACCCTGAAGCAATTCGGACTGAAAGCCTCTTGTTTGTATTGTTTAAAGCCTTATATGTGTTTAATTTCATTTGTTCTTCTCGGGTTAGAGGGACTTTGTTGTCCAAATCCCACAAATAAGAGAAGAACTCCAAACATTTTTCTTCAATATTATCTTCATTGGCACCTTGAGAAGGTATTGGTAACATAAATGGAGTAGAAAGAGTAATTTTCCCATCAATAAAAATCCCTTTCTCAACAGCCTTTAAAAAACAGGGCACATAAATTGTATTATCGCTACGCTCTATCTCAAAAACATAAATTCGACTATTTGAAGAAAGAACATTATTCTTTTTTTGTATAATTTGTAATGTATCAGAACTATAACTCATATATGATAAAACCAATCGTACTTTCCTTCCTAGATACCGGCTAAGGTATTGTTTTATTAGAATATATGAAAACCCATCTGTAGATAGAAATGAGAGTCTTTGAATATATTCTTTCGGATTTTTGCTAAAAAACAAAAATTTTGGCGTTGGATACTGTTTCATGGGGAGAGGTAATGATAATGACATAAATGGATCAAATACAACTGCAGAAGATTGGCATTCTGGGCACAATAAATGACATTTCAGGTATCCATGAAACAAATCAACGATAATACTATCATTTCGAGCTCTATGTCTTAGAATTGAGGTTACTGAGATTTCATCATCATTTGTTCCATCACCAGTAACAGATTCTAAGTATTTTTTATCTTTGACTCTATTTAAATCTTCATGAATACCATCAAGAAGGAACATTAATAGCTCATGAGAGTCATGTTGGGAATATCCTGAAAAATGGGGAGCAAACTTTGTTAAGACAGATCTAAGGGTACTAGGTGATATACAATTATTTTTTCCTGACCAATATTCTTTCAAAGTCAAATGATACGCATTCACTAGTATTCCTTTTGTTCCTATTGGATTGGTTAATGAAATTTCTTTCTTCCAGTTGGGATTGGCAAAATACATATTTAATGATTCTGAATGAAATAAGCACTGAAGAGCACTATTGAAGAAGCATGTATTACCCATATTTGATAGTCCACATACTCCTGGGATTGCTGGTGATGAACTCATTCCAAACCCAAACAATGGTTTGGGAATTTCTAACAATTCATTGTTTTTCAAAATAAACTCATCACCATCTCGAATATTGCACTCATATAACTTTTTATCTTCATCCATTCTTGAAAGAATCCCAGAAAACAATAACTTATATAGACCTAACCCATTCTGGACAACCCCAAATCGTTCACATGCCAAAGATTTTATAACTCCGAATTTTTCTTTCCTTTTTGCATTTATTTCATAAAATTCATCTTTGAAAATGATTCGAATCGATATCAAACTATTTGAATTGGTAGGAATTCGAATCTCTGGTCCACCGCCAAAAAACAAGAGCAATTTGTCCCATGATTTTTTGGGAAATAATTCATATTCAGAGACATTCTGACTATCCAATTTTTCATTCTCATTTTGAAATATCTCCCTATTATCGATTGGCATTGGTTCTTTTTCTCCATTTATATATTCATTAATTGTGTATTCAAGCCATGATTTAGACACTTTATATCCATAGTTATCATCAAATTCCCCCCGGTTTTCAAGGATTTCTCTTATTGTATCTTTGTCAATCATTTTCTAAAAAACGATCAGTCGGGTCACATATATTTATTAGTTTGTTCTTTGTAATGACGAAAACATAGATGTAATAATCTCAGGAACCACAATTGGTTCTTTCAAAGGCTTCATAGTTAAAATCACTGGCGCTTCTTTCACTTGCTCTTTGAGTTTTGGTGGATCATATGGTGCTGGTTTCCTTGTGTGATCGGGAGAATACAGCTTTTTCCTGAAGTCGAGACATGAGTTAGCTCTTGCAACATCAAGAGAAGGATCAACACATAATAGGGGTCGGTTCAACAGGAGGAGCTGCTTTTCTGCATCCATTTTTTCTATGTTTGTTTGATTAGTTTTGTAAGCCTTTGATTGGATAACACTTTGTCCAATTGTTAATGGTATCAAGAATACTCTTGATGGAATACATCTGTTATCTGTGCATTTACATAATAGGGATCCATTGTTCCAAGAAGTTATGTGCAGTTTTTCAATTATACTGGCAAGTTCAGGAGAAATGATTTCTGATTCAAGGCATTCCAAAAGTGCAAGACTAGAATGGGTATATGAATAAGTCACGTAGTGAGATCCATCAGAATTATTGATAGAAAAGTATTGGGGAAAAAAGTCAAATGTTAAAGATTCTTGATAATCTGATAATAGATCATTTGGAGGAGTAAGCAAATCAAATCTCTTGTCATTCAAAACAGAACACAAAAAGGATAGATGAGCTGAATATCCATAAGATATACTTTTTTGTAAAAAGGAGTGTGATGTTAGTTTTCGGTTCAATAACGAATCCAAGCATGTTTTAGACATTCTATGTGAAATATCCGCCTTATTATTATAATGATCAATTCCAAAAACTGTTTGGGATACAGAATCCGTCTTCTTGGAAGGAAAAACGAAAAACACTTTTTTCTCTTTCATAAACATACTTTGTTTATTTAATCGTTTGTAAAGTTTCAACGAGCTACAAATTTCAAATTTTTTGAGTTTATTAATGAACTTCATTAATACTTCGGCATTTCCCGCCTTCCACGATTTTGTTCAAATAAGTAGTAATCTAAATAAGCCACTATATACTGCGATTCATATTAAAACTGGAAAAAAGGTTTTAATAAGCATTATTCCAAAATCTTCAATTTTAGCCGAATCTAAAAGAAAACATGTTTTCGCCGCAATTGAAGTACTTTCAAAACTTGATCATCCATTTATTGCCGATTTTTATGGTACTTGTGAAGACAAAGAAAACTTATACATATTAACAGAGTATCTTGTTAATGGAAATCTCATTGATATTGTTAGCTCTGGTAAAAAACTAAGAGATAATGATATTCAGAAAGTATTTTGTCAAATAGCTTCGGCTATCAAATATTTGCATTGTATTAAGAATATTGTCCATCGTGATTTGCAATTAAAGAATATACATTTTGATGAGGATTATAATGTTCGAATATCAGATTTTGGTCTAAGCAAAGCTTTGGAAAACGAGGAAGAGTTTTTAAAGACTCAATGCGGGTATATTCCATTTCTGGCACCAGAAATCATTAAAGGGAGACCTTATTCTAAGCCTGTTGATATATGGGCCCTAGGAATTATTTTATACGCACTAAGTTTCAATTCTATGCCTTTCTATGACAATAGTTTAGTTATAGTTGCACAGAAGATCATTAATGCAGAACCTGAATACCCAACCACTTTGAATCATGATCAATTAGTTTTAATACAGAAATTATTAAATAAGGATCCCATTAGCCGGATTGTGGTCGATGATATTCTATCTAATCAGTGGGTTATGAATTCAAGGTATTCGTACTATCTTACAGACACATTTATTAATTCAGCTAAGTATTCTTCAAATGAGCCTCCTGATCAGCAAGCTTGCCAAATAATATTAGAGGGGGGATATGACATTGAACAGGTTAAAAATGATCTCCAGAATAATAATAATTCTGAATCATTAATGGTATATAAGATGATTAGGAAATCTCAGATTGTTTCATTGCTAACATCATCAGATGAAATTAGGAACATGTATAGTATGAAGAAAGGAGATGGGATGAGAAGGTTATCAGGGAATCTTGTAAGAAGTGGGCGACAGACTATCCATGCTCGAGTTCAACCATCGATTTCTAACAAAGTCAATACTGTTAGGCAGCCTATCCTTGAAGATCTTGTACTTGAAAGAGATATATCTGTTCCAAACACTAGACCCTCAATTGCACCTGTAAGAAGAAATTCTCTTCCTCGGCAGAGAGCTCCTCAAAATACATCATGGGGTAATAATTATTAGTTTAATGACAACACTTTTTTTCTTTTTCCTCTTGTTGAGTTAAATTAACAGTAGAATCATTGTTCAGTGCACTGGTATCGCTCTTTGATATCATAGTAGCAATTTCTGTAAATAATTCATTGATGTTTTGACCATTCAAAGCAGATGTTTCTTTAAATACCCTGATTTTCTGTTTAGCAACTAGGTTATCGATTTCAACAGATGAAATCATCCTTTGATTTTGAAGGTCAGATTTATTTCCCGCGAGTCCAATAATCATTGATGGTGGACCTTTATCTTTAAGCTCTTTTAGCCAATAATCAACGTCCTGGAAAGTATTTGGAATGGATAAATCAAAAACAATTATGGCAGCCTGGGCTCCTTGAAAATACATAGATGTAAGCGATCTGTATCTCTCAGATCCACCAGTATCCCATATTTGGAGCTTAACCTGCGTATCACCAATGTTAATTGTTTTCGATAAAAATGCCGCACCAATTGTTGATGAAAATCCATCTTTGAAAGTACCCCTAACAAGTCGAGTCATTATAGAAGATTTTCCAACACAAGATGATCCAAGAAGAACAACCTTTGCCTCCCGAAGAATTTGACCAGTTGCCATTATCATTTTTATGTTTAGTCTAGACAAGCCTGTCCGTGTTTTGCCTTACTTATCTGCATTTATTTTCTTTACTGTTTGTGCAATAACCTTTCTCATGTCTTATTTTCAGGGCCGTTGGTCCCTTTATGTTCCAACAGTATCTGAAACAGCAATTGGTTTTCCCAATTCGTTATTTTTTGCAGTGATGCTTGGAATAGATGCTATATTTATATGTTTAATGTTTATTCTGTATAGATCTTCTTTGATATTGAATCAATCTGTATCCGATGGAGTATTGAAGTATGGAAATGTTTTGACATATGTATGCCCCCTTCAGCTGATAATTCTATCATCGTGCACTATAAAAGATAGTAATTCTGTACATTTTGGAAACGCCGTCCCATTTTTCATTGTTGTTTCCATATATTTTCTTGTTTCATTCATTCAGATGAAGAACACATACTCAAAGTTTATATACATTTTTAGGTATGTTTCTTTAATTGTATTAGCAGTATCTTTTCTTTCGATGGGATTGGTTTTTTTGGTTCTCCCTGATCCTGATGCCATGACTCCTCATTCTTACAGCGAGTTTGTTTTTATTTCTACACTCATTATATACCTTATGACATGGTTAAATGAGATTAAAACCATTCATGTCCAATTTGTTGTCGAGTACTAAAACTTTTTAATGTTTTTGTTTATTGTACAAGCATATTCTTGTGTCAATTCGACAATAAATGGATATCGATCATATGATATCCAAGAAGGAAATTTTGAATTAAGAGATTGTTTTTTCTCAAGGCTTCAAGTATTTAATGGAGCAGGAGGTGTAATGAATTTGGCCAAATGTCCGATGATTAATATGTCCGATTTGGTTTTTTTTAACTGTATGTCTACAGGATCAGGAGGTGCGATTAATATTTATACATATTTTCAAGGCGGCCAGGTTTTTATGTCTAGAATATGCGGTTACATTTGTTTTTGCAACCAAAATGGCCATTTTTTGCAATCTCTCACTTCTTGTATAGATATGAATTATATATCATTGACAAAATGCTCAAATACTACAACAAAAAACTATCCAATCGATGCAATCTATGGAAAACAGAACTTTTTGAACTCAAATAGTTCATATAATAAGGCAGAATATGGAGCTAGTATCGATATTAACTGCCCAAGTTTTTGTAACATCAATTTTTCGACATTTAGTTATAATGAAGCATCCCATAGCACAAATGTGCACCTTTTTGGTAATGGATCCAAAGGTAAGGTATTATATACCAATGTTATTGGATGCAATAGTCCTAAAACTGCAGGTGTAGTGACAATATCAGGTGGATACACTATTTCATACTCAGTATTCATGGATAATATCAATGTGCTATTTTGCCAACAAATTGACAGCACAAGCATATCACTATGCTATATAGATCACCCAACACAGTATTCTAGAACCTCAGGTCAATTGTACATATCAAGCGCATACACCAAACCAACTCAAGTCCCTTTGAACCTCACCCATTTCTCAACTTTTCTCTGCCAAAATATTATATCTCTCCCAACAAAAGTACCATCCATGACTTCAAGACCAAAGCACCACCTTCCATTTTTCATCCTATTCTTGGTTCTTGTTTGCTGATTGTAAATATTACAAATTGATATAAAATCTGAGCATATCATGACAATTGTTCTTGGGAAGCCCCTTTATTCCAATCATCCTGAAGAGAATGAGAAATTCTTGTCTTCTATTCCCCGCTTTACATATCATAAAGATTTTTTTCCTTTATCAAATGGAGCAAGAACAGACAAAAATTGGGGTTGTTGCATAAGGTGTGGTCAGAGTCTTCTTGCACAGTACATTTCTCGATTATATTTTGGCTACAAAGAAGCATATATGAATGTTTTTACATATACAGATTCCGGATTTTTGGAACTTTTTTATGATTTAGTTAATTCTCCTTTCAGCATTCATTCTTTTTGTAGAGAAGTTATCAATCTCGGTGGAAGTATTGGGGAATGGGTTAAGACATCTACAATCGCTCGAATCATTAAACGGCTCCTCGATCCTTTTTCAATACCATGCGTAATTGCAGAGAATGGTATGATATCTCGTTCACAAATGAGAACATCACTTGAATCTGGATTGCCAGTTCTTCTTCTCGTTCCTCTAATGCTTGGACCTCATAAATTCGAGTTCCAATATCTCACTTATCTTAAGTATGCATTATCAATGCCTCGACTAACAATCGGAGGGATAGTTGGACAACAGGCTCGTGCTTTTTTCCTTGTTGGATACACAAAAGATGATATATTATACTATGATCCACACATAACGCTTAATCACATTGAATCAAAAGAAGATGAACACTTATTATTCGAACCAAAGGTTAATCAAATCAGTCCAACAAAAATGAATTCTTCACTTCTATTGGGATTCATTATTACTTCTTTGGAAGAAGTTGAGCAGCTTCGACTAAGCATAGATGATTCTATAATATGCCCTCTAGATATTGTTGATGATATACTAGCAGAATCAGTCCCAGACATGGAGATGGATAAGGATCTAGATGACTGGGATATTGTTCAATAAATTATCGTTTATCAGTTTATTTAATGTCTTTTCCAGCAGGTAAGATTCGATATTCATCATTTGAAAGTCAGGCAAATATTGTTGGTTGCGCCACACCATATGGATTTGCAATTTATGATTTAGCATCTGGTCAACCAATGACTGTTTGCATTCTTAATTCGAAAAAGGAGTTTGAGAAAGGAACAGTTAATATTTCTACGCTGGGGATGTCCAATATTGTTGCTATTGTTCCTATGCAAGAAAACCCAACAAAAGTTTTTATTTGGGATAGATACACAAGCACTGAATTAGCCTCTTTTAACTATGACTTACCAGTTACTGGGATTAAACTTAGGCCAGATTATATTTTGTGCTCAACATCGAAGCAATTGCAAGTTAGAGCACTTTCTGATTCTTCATTGATTACTAGGTATGACACTGCATTTAACAGGGATGGTGTTTTTGATATTTGTTCATCATACACGTCCTCAATAGTTGCTTTTCCTTCTCCTGATATTGGTGTTGTGACAATAGTTGACTGTTTGGATCCAACATATGTACCCAAACATGTGCACGCATTCAAAAGCCCAATAAATTTCATTAAATTTAACGAAAACGGAAGACTTATTGCTGTTTGCGGAGATGAATCGAAAACAATAATTGTTTATAGCTTGCCCTCATTAAATAAATTAGTCGCTCTAAAGCGAGGAGGATCCAGCTCAAAAATACATTCCATCAGTTTTGACCTTCATGCAACCCAGCTCTCAATAACAGGAGATGGTGGATCACTACATGTTTTTGATCTTCATCAGGATTCTGAAGATGGCTTTCTTAAACCTGCATATAAGTTGAAAGAAAATGATTCTTCTCCTGTATGGGTTTCATATAGTTCAAGAACACTAAGATTGATTGGTATTTCTTCTAATGCTTCATCTTTTAAAGTTGGGTTTAACCAGAATGAAAAGAGCGCTGTTTTCGAAACAATAGAGACAAAACTCAAGTTAAAGTAATTGATATTTGGGTGACACTAATTGAGGTATTTCGAAAGATGTTATACTATTAAAACATAAAAAACAAATTTATTTTCTATTCTGGGTTGGTCTTATTGATAAAGATAATATTTCTTTGGTATCGGATCCACCCATTACTCTTGGTTTTTGGGGAAGGAGTGGTTTTATTTCAAGAGGCCTTCTATATGAGGTATCTCCAATTACCAGTCGATTCTTGTTTATAGTTCTTGGGGATCTACGAGAATTTTCAATTTCCATAGCCATTAGTGCTCTATGTCGTTCTTCAGATGTCATCTGATGAAAAGTTGAAGTGTTAATTCTTGAGGTTTTTGTTTCTCCAAATCTCTGATCATTTCGGATTTTATTTTTGTTTTCTTCATGAATTGTATTGAGATGCTTAATAGTGTTAGGCTGCTGATTATCATAACTTGAAGAGAATGAATAATTACCGCCATTCATGTATGCACGAAATGCAGAGCCGCGAAAATGAGAAGTCCTTGGTGCCCTAATATCATTATTAATATTTGATCTTGATGACTTTGAAGATCTTGAAGATAACACAGACTCAGGTTGACTAAAAGTTGTGTTAACAGGAGATTTTGGCTGATATATATACTCAACTTTATTCTCAGGATTCGGTATTTCAGATCGCGGAGAATATTTGCTATAATAAACTTTGTTGATAGAATTCTCTTCGGGGATAAACGGTAATGAATTAGGAATGCTTTTTTCAAAAGCATTAGGCGACTCAATATCCTTCGTATTAGTCTTGAGAATATCTAACAGTGGAAGATTTGTTTTGGTATCGTCAAAAATCGGACTAGTCGAAATATCATGATGATGAATGCCTATTTTTGGATGGGATATATCTGATGAAAATTGTGTGCAAATATCATTATAAATGATTTTGTTTGGTATAACACTAATTTCAGGAATTTCTGGAATAACCAATAAGTTTGCTGATGAACCAAGTTTATCAAGAGAAAGCTGTGGTGAGATTGCTTTGGGCACAGAAAGAAGATTAGTTGATGATGCATTACGAGAATTGTGGAATGAATTACAATAGTCGAGTTCAAGTTCCAAAGGAATAGGATCATTAGTTGATTGGATGAAAAACTGATCGCAATGTACAATGCTATTTTGAAAACTATACTCTTCAACATAATTATCTTTTGTTAAAATAGAATTAATATCAATATCGTCGACCGAGTTTCTCCTTGAATTGAAAGAATGAGGATTTTTTTCAATATCAGCAGGCTCTTCATATTTTGGAGGAGGGAGTATCGAAAAAAGTGATTGTTTGTAAGGTGTTTCTATTGTATTATTGCTATTTGGAGGTGAATCACCAATCCCTTGTGAAAAGATAAAGGAAGGAACAACAATATTTGAAGCACTTGAAGATGCTGATAACAGTTTTTCTTTTGAAGGCTGAGATGATATACGAACAATTTTCCTGTCTTCGATAGCAAGTTGTTCTTCAAATATCTTCTTTTTTTGATCTTCTGATAAAAACAACTCAATCGATGGTGGGATTTCCATATTGAAGAAATCCATTGTTAAAAAAGGAATTTTGGTTGGAACAAAATCACAAATCTCACTCATAAACTCTGTTAAAATACTCACTCTCATAGTTGATGCATCAAAAAACTCGTAAGTGCCTTTCTCAATTCTTCTTTGATTAAGAACCTTCTGTCTAAAATCGTCTGCAAGACGATATCCATGAATGATAGATTCCATTGATTGAAGGGTATTATTCTTGTTTTTAATGGTTTCTTCAGCAATTTTGCATTTTGATGAGAGTTCTCTCTCTTTATCCATTAGAATTTCTACTTCTGTTTGAATTTTCCTTGCAAACTGTTGAGCAGAGCCTATTATTTCTAAATAGAACTTCTCTCTTTGCTCCATTTGTTGGAGTTGCTCTTCAAGACTCTTGATTATTTGACCAGATTCATCTGAATTGGTGTTTTTCTCGACAATAACCAAATGAGGAATGCTGTCTTCTATATTATCAGATGAAACTTTTTTAGGAGCATTAGCAAACACTTGTGTTAACTTGAAATGAATAGCATTAATATGACTAAGTGCTGATTGAAAAGTACCTTCTCTGCTTTTTATAGTGTTGAACATTGATTGAATCTCATCTGCTAAAGAGTCTGTAAATGAACGATGATAAGACTCAATACTCTGAATCAAAGATTCATCCCTTTCAGCAAATACATCCGATCTAATCTGCGCCCATTTAAGTAAATCTTGTAATACTTTATCTTTATCATCCAATTGAAACTCATTAAACGATTCCATAATCTTTTCCATCTCGATTTGACTGGGGAAACTAATCTGCGTTGATTCTCGTATATCCTTCAATGCAGACATATCTTCCATTATCTTTTTAGTTGTTTTCCCAATTTCATCAGTTACTTGAAACATTCTTGCAGTCATTTATTAACGTATGAAAGCTATTTAATAATTGGATAACACAAATCTGAGAGAGTAGGAGGTTGAATAATAGAAGGATTGTTAAATTGAGATTCATTAATCCAAGATAGTATATGAATGTATTTGATACAAAAAAACATTAAATAATACTCCTAATCTCCAGCTTCTCCTCCAACTTAAAGTATGATAATTGGTTTTTTATTCGACGATAATGAGATGAGATTGTGAAACCATATCAATCAGATTTCAAGGAAATGAATATAGATTATTGCACATTGTTGGAAGATCACTTTCTCGATAGATGGTTTTTGTGATATCAAGTCGGTAATTTGGATCAATCAAGAAATTGAACCTCTTATCATTTG